>OGUQ01000196.1_pt1 | contig 63679 bp, 63 predicted proteins | sample 1574701 | NCBI WGS metagenome assembly OGUQ01 (sample SAMEA2582087, study PRJEB24529) | metagenome | biome: Human gut stool | place: China | collected 2011 | reverse complement strand
TTGGCGTTGCTTGCCTTTACATTGATTGTTGTCTTTGTACCGTACGCAAGACCTGCGCCTATTGTAATTTTCGTACCGTCACTGAATGACTGATATTTACCGCCGTCAACGGAATACTGTGAGCTTTCAGCGTTCTTGGTATTTAATGTAAGTGTGTAAGTTTCTGTTTCGTATGTAGAAGAACCCGGAGTTACGCTTACCCTTGGCTTAGGATTTTCTTCTTCATAAATAACAGCAATACCGCTTGAGCCGACCTGACCGCTGATTGACGATGAAGTAACCGTAAATGTGTTGCCCGAAATTCTGTCAACATATGTACCTGGTTTTGCATAGCCTCCGCCGTTTTCAACAGAAACCTTACCGCTTCCGCTGCCTTTTACAATAACTGCACCGCCGTCTTTACGGGTAATTACGCTGCAGCCGTTTGAATTTTCATAATAATCGGCCTTTCCGTTCATGGCATTGTGGAATTTATTAACTTCCGCAACCTCGCTGCTTGTAAAGTGAGTGCTGCCTTTTTGACCGATTTTTATATCATCTTTAATTTTTGATGACGGACGAGAAAAATAAAGAGCCGTTACTTCATTTCGGCTTGCCGCAACAGCATATGCACGGTCAATAACATTTTGGCTCATATCATTTGAATAGCCCCAATCTTTGTTATTCGACCAAGTGTCATGGCTTTCGGCCCAATAAATGAGTTTATCGCAGGAAATACCACGATCACACCAGTTTCCAGACGAATCAGGTGCATCACCGGAATTAAATGAATCACGCAGAGTTTTACCGTAATTGCTGTCGGTTACTGTAATATAGTCTGTATATTCTTTCATTATATCTTCATTTCCGGATGCTCTGTCATCAGGGCCGCCAAGAATTTCACCATAGTTATACAAACCATACTTTGTTACCGAACTCCAGAAATTATCGCCCTCGCTCGGAACGCCAATATGTTTTGCTGCGTCCCAGCGAATACCGTCAACACCGACTGACTTTAATTCCTGCATATAATTTCCTACTTTTTGCTGAACATATGAATTTTCAGTTGCGATATCAGGCATACCGATTTCTCCGTGCGTTACCTGCCATCTGTTTTTCCTGCTGCTCGATCATTTTCTTTACCATATAACCACCTACAGATCCGTTCTGTTTGGAAGTTAAGTCTCCGTTGTAACCGTCTGACAGCGGTACTCCAAGCTCGCTTGCTACCTCGTATTTGAATTTGTCCAGTGCTCCCTTTGCTTCTGGTACTGCTGCTCGATTAGATGAACGACTTGCCATGATAATTTCCTCCTTTTCGTAACTTCTTTTGTTACCTCTTTTTGTAGTTTTATAACCTAAGCCCGGGCCGCATCGACATGAAAGTTGCTGCATTGTGATGCGGCTCGTCTCATGTGTCTGCATTCCGTTCGCTTGTGTTACATCCATAGTATATGGAGGAATTTTATTTTTAATCTGGTAAGTTCTGGTATTTTTAAAGTGTCATTTCTAACATCACATCTGACAGATAGTGTTTTAAGCGATCGGCCAGCCGCCGGTTTCTTTCTGATTTCAGTCCGGGATCCGTCCGCAGCAGTTCTCCTGCAGCTTCGGCAGCTTGTTTTAGGATCAGAGAATCCTGGAACACATCTCCCAGTTTAAAATCCATCAGACCGCTCTGCCGGATTCCAAAGAGATCGCCCGGTCCCCGAAGTCTTAAATCTTCTCCCGCGATAAAAAATCCGTCATTGGACTGATTGAGGATACCCAGACGCTCTTTTGTTTCTTTTGATTTGGAAGGACTCATAAAAATACAGTAGGACTGATGTCCTCCTCTTCCTACCCGGCCGCGGAGCTGATGAAGCTGAGCGAGGCCAAAACGTTCTGCATTTTCGATCATCATAACTGTTGCATTCGGAACATCAATCCCGACTTCGATCACCGTCGTGGATACAAGGATCTGGATCTCATTTTTCCCGAATGCTTCCATGATCTCATCTTTTTGTGCCTGCTTCATTTTTCCGTGAAGACACCCTACTTTGACAGACTCACCCATGATATCCTGAAGCATCTGGGAATAATCGGTTACATTTTCTGCTTCCAGCGCTTCACTCTCCTCGACCATCGGACAGATCACATAACACTGTCTGCCTGATTGCACTTGCTTTTTCATAAATGTATACGCTGTATTCCGATATCCGGTATCCACCACACAATTTTTGATCGGAAGTCTGTTTTTCGGCAATTCATCGATGACTGAAATATCCAGATCTCCGTAGAGGATGATTGCCAGTGTCCGCGGGATCGGGGTGGCGCTCATGACCAGAATGTGAGGCAACACTCCTTTTCCTGCCAGCGTCTCTCTTTGTTTGACTCCAAAACGATGCTGCTCATCTGTTACCACCAGCGCCAGATTCTGATACTGCACTTTTTCTTGAATCAGTGCATGAGTTCCGATCACAATATCTGCCTCTCCCGCTTCAATTCTGGCATAAGCCTCCCGTTTTGCCTTTGCTGTCATGGAACCGGTAAGGAGCTCCGTTTTCAACGGGATTCCGTATGCTTCCAGCATTCCGCTGATATTTTCATAATGTTGTCTGGCAAGCACTTCTGTGGGTGCCATCATCGCGCTCTGATATCCATTTAAGCCGGTATACATCAAAGCAAGAAGTGCCACAATCGTTTTTCCGGATCCCACATCACCCTGTACCAGCCTTGACATGACAGATTCTCCGGAGATATCCCGCAAAATCTCCTGCCATACTTTCTTCTGTGCGCCTGTCAGTTCATAGGGAAGTGCGTAAAGAAATTCGTCCACCTTCGGCTGATCACAGAATCCATAATGATTCTTGGCACGGTCTTCCCGTTCCTTGATCATTCGCAGGGAAAGCACGAAAATCAAAAATTCTTCAAATACAAAGCGCTTTCTTGCTTCATAGAATTCTTCTTTTGTCTCTGGAAAATGGATTCCTTCCATTGCAGTTCTTCGATCCAGAAGGTGATATCGGCAGATCAGCTCTTCCGGAAGAAATTCCCGGATTCCTTCCACCTGCTCCAATGCCTGAGCGACCGCTTTTTTTACCGCATTATTGGTCAGTCCTGCCGTCAGGGCATAAACGGGCTGCATTGTATTTCTTTTTTCCTCGTAAGAGGCACTGGGATAGAAAATCTCCGGATGCTCCATCACCAGTGCGTCCTTTTTGCGCACAATCCTTCCGCGCAGAGTGATCACGCCTCCCCGTCCCAGTGTGTTGCGAAGAAACGGCATCCGAAACCAGATCACTTTCAAAGTGCCGGTCATGTCTTTCAGATAGAGTGTGGTGATCTGCATTTTTTTATTCTGACTGACCTGGATCCTCCCGAAGATCGCGCCGGTGACAGTGACTGTCTTTCCCTCCTGGATCTCTCCAATGGAAATCGGATCTTCATAGATATCATAGGTCCTCGGATAATACGCAAGCAGGTCCCCAATGGTATGGACACCTGCTTTTATAAATAATTGTTCTGTTTTTTCACCAACGCCTTTTAAGACGCTGATTCTTTCAGATTCTCTCATAAATGAAACAACTTCCTATTCTACAGATAATACGTAGTAGTAGATCGGCTGTCCGCCGCAGTGGAAATCAACATCTACATCCGGATAGATCTCTTCAATCTCGCCTGCAAAACGCTCTGCATCTTCTTCCAGAACATCCTGTCCGTAATACAGACTGATCAGTTCTGTATCATCATCCACAAGCTGAGAAAGCATCTCTTTTGTCGTCTGCTCTACAGACTGACCGACAGAAAGGATTCCGGCATCACCGATTCCCATGATATCTCCTTCATGGATTTCTTTATCGTCAATATGGGTATCACGCACAGCGTACGTAACCTGCCCTGTCTTTACATTCTTGATCTCTTCCAGCATGGTCTCCATGTTGGTATCGACGTCCTCTTCCGGCATATAGTTGATGATCGCTGTAATTCCCTGTGGAACTGTCTTTGTCGGAATCACGATGATATCCTTGTCCTTTGTCAGATCTTTTGCCTGATTTGCTGCCAGGACAATGTTCTTGTTGTTTGGCAGAATGAAGATGTGATCTGCATTGACCGCATCGATCGCAGTGAGCATATCCTCTGTACTTGGGTTCATCGTCTGACCTCCTTCGATCAGATAATCCACACCAAGTTCTCTGAAAATCTCGTTCATCCCTTCTCCGATGGATACTGCAATAAACCCAACCGGCTTGCGAGGCGCTTTTTTCGCCTGTTCTGCTGCAACTTTTTCCGCATCACGGATCAGCTTTTCCTGATGCTCTTCTCTCATGTTGTCAACCTTCATACGGGACAACTGTCCGTATGTGAGTCCTTTTTCAAAGGCCAGTCCCGGATGATTTGTATGAACGTGGATCTTCACAATGTCTTCATCCGCCACACATACGATGGAATCTCCAATGGACTCCAGGTAGGATTTAAACTCCATTTCATCTGCTTCTGTAAAGGCCTTATCTGTCATAATGATAAATTCTGTACAATATCCGAACTTGATGTCCGCTTCAGCCTGCGCACCTGCTTTGGTCATCTTTGTTCCTGCACTTGCTTCGATCGCACTGTAATCGATCTCTTTGCCAAGAAATGCATCATAGGCGCCATGTAACACTTCCAGAAGTCCCTGTCCGCCGGAATCCACTACGCCGGCTTCTTTCAGTACAGGAAGCATCTCCGGTGTCTGATCCAGCACTTCTTTGGCATATGCCAGAACTGCCGGCAAAAACTCTTCCAGATCATCTGTCACCTCTGCCATCTCAGCTGCTTTCTGAGCGATTCCTTTTGCAACTGTCAGGATCGTACCTTCTTTCGGTTTCATGACCGCCTTGTAAGCAGTTGCTCTTGCACGCTCACATGCCTGTGCAAGTACAATCGTATCGATCTCTTTTTCTTCCCGGATCGTCTTTGTAAATCCTCTCAGAAGCTGAGAAAGGATTACTCCCGAGTTTCCTCTGGCTCCTCGAAGAGAACCGGAAGAAATCGCTTTTGCCAGAGATTCCATATCCGGTCTCTCCATGGCGCTGACTTCCTTTGCAGCTGACATGATCGTCAAAGTCATATTCGTTCCTGTATCTCCATCCGGTACAGGGAATACATTCAGTTCATTGATGAATTCTTTTTTTGCCTCCAGATTTGCCGCTCCCGCCAGAAACATTTTTGCGAGCAGCTCTGCATTGATCGTTTTTGTTGCCACAGCAAATATCCTCCTTAATCTATCACTCTGACACCTTCAACGAAGATGTTGATCTTATCTACGGTCATCCCGGTGAATTCTTCCACTTTATATTTGACGTTGTTCATCAAATTATCAGAAACAGAAAGAATATTTACTCCATATGCAACGATCACATGGAAATCCAGAACCAGGATATTGTCATCTGAAATATCCACATGGATCCCATGGGTCAGACTTTCTCTTTTTAACAGCCGCACAAGACCATCTTTCATGTTCACGGCAGCCATACCTACAATTCCAAAACATTCTACAGCAACAGAGCCTGCGTATTTAGCAATAACTTCCGGGCTAATTGTGATAATCCCAAGCTCTGTACTCATACTACCTTTCATCATATATTACCTCCAATTCTTAATGGATCTTCGCACAATTAACATTCGTATTATACTCTCATTATCCGGATTTTACAATATCGATTCATAAAGTGCTGTCAAAACATTCAAAATCTCGTCCTCTGACATGGCCGAACTGTCCAGGCACAGATCGTACTGGGACATCTCTTCCCACTTCTTGTCTGTATAGTAGTTATAATAGAATTTTCGCTGTTTATCGACCTTTTTGATCAGAGAAAGCGCCTCTTTTTCTTCCAGAGAGGTACGCTCCATCACTGTCTGAAGCCTGTAGTCCAATGGTGCATGAATAAAAATACTCCGGGATGTCGGGCGGGATTTCAGGATATCATTGGCGCATCGTCCTACAATGATACAATCCTCCGTATCTGCCAGACGTGTGATGATCTGTGCCTGTGTGTAGAACAGCACATCGTTCATCGGTTCAAACCGAAAACGGCTTTCCATCTGCGCCGGATCTTCTACCGGGTAACGCCATGGATTCGCTCTTTTTTCATCTACTTTGACCAGCTCATCATAAGAAATATCATTCTGTTCACTGGCAAGCTTGATCAGTTCTTTGTCATAATAATGAATTCCCAGCTTTTCGGATAACTTCTTTGCAATTCTGCGTCCGTTGCTGCCATACTGTCTTCCGATTGTAATGATACGTCTGCTCATAATCATTCCCCGCTTTCTGCCTGTCATCAAGGCGTTTGAAGTTATTTGAAGTTACTTTAATTTTATCATGAAATGAAATTGATGTGAACAAAAAAACCGATAGAATTCACAAAAAATCCCATATATTGATCTTTACAAAAAAGAATTTCAAAAAAAGACTTGCATTCAGAGGGGGTTTCTGCTAGAATAACAGTGTTGTGAGTCTGTATAAGACTATTTCAGATTGTTAGGAGGTGCAATGATGGCTAAATGTGCTATTTGTGAAAAGGGTGCTCACTTCGGAAACAACGTAAGTCACTCTCATAGAAAAACACCAAAAATGTGGAAATCAAATGTGAAATCCGTTAGAGTGAAAACAGAAGGCGGAGCTAAGAAAATGTACGTTTGTACTTCTTGTTTAAAATCAGGATGCGTTGAGCGTGCATAATCTGTTATATGACGACACGGAATAAAAAGGCTTGATATTTACTTTGTAAATATGGAGTCTTTTTTTCATGCTTTACTCGCCAGAAAAAACAGATGCCCAGCCGGACACCTGCTCTTCATTTACAAAACAGACAATATCCTATTAAAAGCAACGCAGTAATGATCGCAATCCCCCATGGAATACTCGATAACAGGAGCATGATCAGCATTCCCACTGCGACGAAAATCAGCGCAAATCCGATCACCCGTTTCAAAATACATCACACCCACCGGCCCTCTTACTGCAAATATATGACAGATATTTCAAAATAATACTCTGATTTTATACGTTTTCTTCTTTTTCAGCAGAATCTAAAATCTCTGCCACATCTGCTTCTGTTACTTTATCTTCTTTTTTCTCTGTAAAACGGTCCACCAGATCCGGTACCATATCCAGAATTTTTGTCATCGTATCCTGATTTCTCACATTTACAAGCTTGGTCGTTCCATTCTTGATCACAAGAACTGCACTCGGGGTAATCTTTCCACCGATTCCACCCATTCCTTTTTCGCGTTTTTCAGCACGAAAAGAACCGGCTCCGATTCCAAAGGAAACATCTACAAGCGGAAGAATGATCGTATCACCCACATGAATTGCGTCACCGACAACCGTCTTAGATGAGATCACTCCATCCATTCCCTGAAACAATGCTTCCACAGTCGATTTAAAATTGTTGTTATTCTCTGCCATTTGCTGTTTTCCTCCTTTGGCTTTTTGGTTGTATTCTAAAAGCGTAATTTTCTGATATGGGAAATCGTCGTGCGGATATTCTTGTTCCACAGCAGATTCCATAGAACAATCACAAAATAAACGGCATGCACCCTCCCCTTGATCATGGCCTTTCCTTTGAGCACTTTCTCGTCAAAATTCGGAGTGATCTCCACACATTCTCCGATAAACGGATAGATAAGACTCGCTCCCGCCAGAACATATCCTGTGACAGAAGGGTCTGAAAACCCGAATTCCAGATCTGCCTCACACTTTGACGGCTTCAAAAAGCAAAACAAACGTCGAAGCTCTGTGAGGCATTTCATAAAAGCTGACCGATGAATTTCATCCGTAAGAAACTCCATCAATCTTTCCTTTTTTTCTGCCAGTGATTTGAGCATATCACAAATTTTATGAAAAGTACATTTTATCTGTTCCGCTTTTTGAGAAATCCGCTCTCCAAGTCCCGGTCTTGAATCCTGTTTCTTTTTGTTTTCGGTTTTCTTATGTTCTGTTATTTTCTTTTGTATTGGTTCCGGCTGTTTTTTAAGTTGTTCTGAAGGCTCTTTTTTCTGTATACTTTTTTCAGAAGGCGGAGACTTCAGCGTTTCTCTACTCTGAGAGTTCTTCTCTTCTGCCCGGGAAACAGGTAGGGCCGCCTGTTCGGGCTGATCCGCCAGAAACCGCTTCCATGCGATTCGAAACTTCCATTTTAACGCTCCGCCTTGGTACGACACCTCTCCTTTTACAAGGGAACACAGCCAGGAAAACTTCAGTAAGGCGAACAGGTTTTCCCATTCACCTTCCCCCAGGACATCTCCCCGATATCTGACCGGTACAAACAGAAAGATACCTGCCAACAGGATCAGTATTCCCAATATTACCAGTAATATCCAGCCTATGATTTTTAAAATCAACAGAAGTATATGTATCATATGATTCTACACACTGCCTTCCCCAGATTGTTTCTGATTATTTAAGATGAACTCTCTTAGTCTGACATCATTTGTTTTTTGGTACACATCCTGCACGATTTCTTCTGTCAGCTCCAGTGCCCCTTCGTATCCATCCGCGAGACCGACTACGAACAGCCCAGCGTCCTCAAAAATATGCTGCTTCAGCAACAATACAGAGAAAAATTCCAGTGGATTTTGTTTTCCCTGGGCTAACACGATCAGATAAAGATCCTTTCGAAACCGTTTCTTTTTCAAGCCCTCAATAATCCTTTTTTCACGTTTTTTCAGAGAACGGCTTACATACAATTCTCTATAAAACTCCATATTCATGCAGTCTGTCATCCCCTTTATGCTTGTTCTTTTCTATTGATAATAATAAGAATCCAACACCTGCTTTGCAATTGGAACTGCTTTTGCACCGGCATTTCCGTCATAGCCCTCGATGATCACACTGATGACCAGTTCCGGGTTGTCCAGATTCGTAAAGCCTACGAACCAGGAATGTGTTTTTTCCCCATCTGTCATGCTGTATTCTGCAGTTCCTGTTTTTCCCGCCACGGAATAAGACTGTCCGGAAAGCATCGTGGCAGTCCCTTCATCCACAACTGCCCGCATATAGTCTTTCAACTGTGATGCTTCCTCCGATGTCATCAGTTTTTTATAACTTTTCGGTACATTTTTCCGAATCTCGGTTCCTTTATAGTTTGTGACTTTATCAACCAGATATGGTTCCATTAAAGTTCCGCCATTTGCGATCGCCTGTGTGATCAGTGCCATGTGATACGGGCTGACCAATGTGTTTCCCTGTCCCATAGCTGTCATCATCATCTCTCCGTCACTGGTATTCTCATCCACTACAAACGAGCTTTTTGAATAATCCAGCACGGATGGCAGTTTTTTGTTAAACAGAAGCTCTTCGGCCGTCGCACGGTAAGAATTCCGATCCAGCATCAGACCAATGTTTGCAAAGGAAGAGTTGCAGGAGTTTGCAAAAGAACTGCGCAAGTCTTCCAATCCATGTACCGTACTGTCAAAACATCGGATCGTGATGTCTTCATAACTGATCGATCCTTCACAATTATAGCTGTAATTTTGATAGTCCGAATGTTCTTTCATATATTCCAGTGCAGTCACGATCTTAAAGGTAGATCCCGGAGCATATGCCCCTTGAGTCACCCGGTTCAGAAGCGGACTGTAAGTACTGTCTGCATTTAAGGCTTCCCAATCCTGCGCGATTGTATTCGGATCATAGGACGGTCCGGACACCATGGCAAGAATTTTTCCGGTGCTGGCCTCCATAACCATGATCGCGCCCCGATTTTCTCCCAATGCATTGTATGCCGCCTGCTGAAGCCCCGCATCCAATGTCGTTACGACGGTATCGCCATGATTTTTTTCATCCTTAAATTCATTGAGAAATTTTTCCGCAAAAAATGCATTGGACGTCAGAAGTTCTGAGTTTTCGATGGATTCCAGTCCGCTTTTTCCTGCGGTCTCATTGCTGTAGCCAACAACATGGGCAAATGCTGCCCCGTACGGATAGACTCTGTTTTCTGTTCCGCCCTCTCCGACCTGTGTCTCGGCAAGAACTTCTCCGTCTCTGTCCGTAATGCTTCCCCGGATGATCCGGTCTGCAAAGGCATCCTGTCTTACATTATACGGACTGTTGACGATTGTCTTTGCCCGGAACACATTAAAATAGACAATATAGGAGATCAGGGCAAGAAACAGCGTAACAAACAAATAGGTCATCTTAGCGAACTCTTTGTTTCGGAACTTCTTCGAAGCCTGGCTCTTTGGTTGTCTTTTTCTTCTTTGTGGTTCTTCTCTTCGTGCCATTTCTTAACTCTCTTTCTCTCTTTCTTTCCAGATTTTCTTCCTCATCTTCTCTTAAAATATACAGACCCTGTATGATGCCGAACATGATCATCGTACTTAAAATTGAGCTTCCTCCGTAGCTGACAAGAGGAAGAGTTACGCCCGTAGAAGGGATAAATTTTGTCACTCCGCCGATATTTAAAAATACCTGGAAAATATAACAGGTTCCAAGTCCCAGTGCTACCAGTTTGTAGAACTGATTGCGGAGTGCCAGAGCAATGTTTAAAAACATCACATAACAGCTGACACACACCAGAATCAGACACAGGGAAAGAATCAGTCCCATTTCTTCCGAAATCGCAGCAAAGATAAAGTCTGTATCAGCTACAGGAATCTCATCCGGAAGTCCCTGAAACAGCCCCATTCCAAACCAGCTTCCTGTGCCAATGGCAAACAAAGACTGCGCTACCTGATATCCGCCGTCACTATAGGTTGCAAACGGATCTTTCCATGCAGCTACACGTACCTGAATGTGCGCAAATAAATGGTATGCCAGTACGGCAGCGACCGAACCGCCTCCGAGACCGGCTGCCACATAAAGAGGCTGTCTCGTTGCCGTGTACAGCATGACCAGATACACTACGAATAAAATCAATGCCGTACCAAGGTCTGTAGAAAGCACGAGGATCAGCACATGAGCTGCTGCCAGTGCTGTTGTAATCACAATGTTCTTAAACTCCAAAGAACGATTTAAATTTGCCGCTACAAAAAATACAAATAAAATTTTCACAAACTCGGACGGCTGTATTCCGAATCCGGCGATCGTAAATCCAAGCTTTGCTCCACCGGAAACCTCTGCCAGAACGGCAACCAGAACCAACGCCAGAATCCCGGCTCCTGCATACATATAGCCCCAGTCTTTTAAACGATCCAGCTTACGGATCACAACCGGTACCACCAAACCGATCACAACTCCTACTGCGGCGAAGATCAGCTGCTTGATCGCATTTTCTTCTTCCAGTCTGGTCAGCATGATCATCCCGATACAAAGAAGCATGCACATATTATTAACGATCAGCTTGGACACCTTCGGATATAAAATCCGGTACAACAGAATCACAGCCAGAAGAAAACCCGCGCTGGCTGCATAAAGAGTCAGTATTTTGGGATCATCCTTCTTCAGATACATGACCACATATGCTGTCAGCTGAAGTAAAAACATCAGCACATTCTGCCGGATCAGGATCCATTTCTGCTCGCTCTCATAATTATGTGCGAAAATAGAGAAACACGAAAACGTGTAAATTCCCATTAAAAGGATCATAAGATATTTTGATAATTCTACTATGATGTTAACCACAATTTCACCTGCTTTTATGTTATTCCGCGTCTGAAATGACCGCGCGTAAATTCTTCTCCTGACATTCCCGATACCGCATTCCGGGTATTCACAGCAAGAGCCGCATTCAAGATGCGAGTCACCTCGCTGCCTGTCTCTGTCGAAAACTGCACACGGATGCTTCTTGGATGCATCCTCATCCACTCTTCTCTTTCATCAAACAACGATAAAGGAGCGGAATTGTAAACAATATTATAGCAAAATCCGCAGTGATTTTTCACCGGGAACTGTTTTCCTCTGCGATCCGTCAGTGTTATCGTGACCGGGTGGTGTGTACAGCCGTTTGTTGTCTTCACCACACACTGCGCAGATGTCATAACCGGAATTCTTCCATAGATTACAAGTTCACTTTCCTCAAGTCCCAGAACATTCAGCTCCTCTGCATTTAATTCCATCGGAGCTGTAAACAGTTCTACACCGTTCCTTTTCCAGAATTGCCGGCTGTATTGATTGAATACATACAGATTATGATCCAGAAGGATCGTCCTGTCAAATCCGTGTTGTTTTAAAAACTGAAAACTCTCACAGTTTCTGATCAATACACCGTCCTGTGCGATTTCCAGAAACCGATCATAATGTTGTTCAAATTTTCGAACTGCATCAGCCCGGAAAATATGGGGCATTGCCAGAAAAATCTTGGCACTGCTTCTTTTCGCTTTTTTACAGAGGTGCTGCAGTCTCGCATCTTCAAATAAATCCTGCACTACATTACTGTCAATATAAATCCGTTCTGCTGCCTCTGAATCCAGCACACTTTCCAGCTGTTCCAAAGTCTCTGTCAGAACACTCAGCAGTACACCTTCCGTTTTCTTTTCTTCTGAGTTTTGTTTCAGAAGAGGTTGTTCCGTGGATGTCCGGCGGAACTTCCCGCATATCTCCAGTTCTAATTTTTCTAATGCCTGCCTTCTTAATTCATTGAGCTGCTGCATTGGAAGAAACACCTTTCCTTCCAGATCAATCTCCAGATGTTCAAATACAAATTCTGTGGCTCCCGTCTTAGAAAGTTGCTTTTGGATTCTGGACACCTCCATCGGCTGATTCTGTGCCTCCTGCACAGTCTGCTCGGAATAAACGGTAACGCTTATATCTTCTGTCCAGACTGTCAGCATTGCCGGTTCTCCCACTGCCGCACGCAGGTATCCGGATATCTGCTCTTTCGTTGCCCCTTCCAGATACTGTTCTTTCATCTCTGTCATCAGTTTCTGGTTACGGATTCGATTTAGAATCTGTCCTTTTTGATATTGTTCCTTTTTGGGAACCAGAATCACAGTCTTTGTTCCCTTTGGAATCTCTTTTCCAAAAGAGTAATTCTCACGCTGCAGATTCAACTCCAGGAGATCTCCCTTGTGGATATCCGCTAAAGTCTCCACCGTCAGTTCTCTTCCTTTCTGTGAGAGCACACGTGCCGCAGGTACTCCTGCATGGTTCGGGCGGGAAATGGCGATCATATCCCGGCCGTTTCGTTCTTTATAATAACCCTGGCTGAATCCGCCCCGATTATACAGATCCATCAGCGCTTCCCGGTCTGCCTGTTCTACCCGATATCCACTTTTTCCCTTTTTTAGATACAAATCTGTATACTTCCGGTAAATCGATGTCACGGCCGCTACATACTCGGGACGCTTCATTCTTCCCTCAATCTTAAATGAATAGACGCCCGCCTCGATCAGCTCCGGAATCAAATCCAGAGTACAAATGTCTTTTGGACTGAGCACGTATTCTTTTTTGCTGCTCTGATCCACACTGTACGGGAGACGGCACGGCTGGGCACACTGCCCTCTGTTTCCACTGCGTCCTCCGATCAGGCTGCTGAGCAGGCACTGGCCGGAATAGCAGTAACACAATGCCCCATGGACAAAGCACTCAATCTCCATCCCTGTTGCACGATAAATCTCCTGAATCTCTTCCAGAGAAATCTCCCTTGCCGGGACCACTCTTGTCACTCCCTGACTTTGTAAAAACTGCGCTGCCTTGACATTAACTGAGGACATCTGTGTACTTGCATGAATCTCCAGATCCGGAAAATCATGCCGGATTAATTCAAGCACTCCGACATCCTGTACGATCACCGCATCTAAGCCATGCAGATACAAGGGTTCCAAATAGTCATGAAGTGTCTCGATCTCCCGGTCTTTCAGAAGTGTATTGACTGTAAGATACACTTTTCTTCCATGGAAGTGTGCATAATCAATGGCCTGCTTTAATGTCTCTTCTGTAAAATTGTCTGCGAATGCGCGAGCTCCGAATCTGGGACCTCCTGCATAGACGGCATCCGCACCCGCATGGATCGCAGCCAGAAAGCTCTCATAGGATCCTGCCGGAGATAAAATCTCTACCTGTGGTTTTTTCTTTTCTTCTATCAATCAATAACTCCTTTTTCTATTTACATAAAAAGAGGGCCAAACAAAAGCTGCTTGCTTCTGCAGTCTCTTGGGCACCCTCATTCTTTTACTTTCTGCGATTCTTCATCTCTGTTTCCAGCTTCACGATCTGCATCTGAAGATCGTTGTTTTCCTCTTTCATCTTAGCGAGCTCTTTTTCCGCATTCTCCAACTTGATCTGTACGGAAATTAATTCATGCTTTAAGTCATACATCTCTTTATCTTTCAGTTCGATGTCACTCTCCAGTGAATCTCCCTGCTTCTTTGCCTTAAAATAATCATCTGCAATATTCAGTGCCAAAAGTACATTTCTGGTGTCTGCACTCTGCTTGCGGTAACCTTCGCTGTTGGCACATTCTGTTATCTTATGGTTCAGATAGGAAGATACTTTCTGCAGATACTCTTCACCCTCAAATCCACTTAGCGTATAGACTTTTCCTCCAATTAAAACTTCTGTAAAATGTTTTGCTGAACTCATAGCATCCTCCTTGGCATTTCTTATCTGTTATTATAAACTATCTGCAAACAAAAACCAACTGTTTTTTGAAGTTTCTGTGTGACCGCTCACCTTGAAACCGGAGGAAGAATTCCAAGATGCCGGTATGCCAGATCTGTCACAACTCTTCCTCTCGGTGTACGCTGGATAAATCCACACTTCAGCAGATATGGTTCGTATACATCCTCCAGTGTTCCGGAATCTTCTGAAATGCTGGCTGCAAGCGTATCCAGCCCCACCGGACCTCCCTGAAACTTTTCAATCATGACCTGCAGGATCATCCGGTCTCCGTGGTCCAGTCCATAACGGTCCACATCCAGAAGATCCAGTGCATAATTTGCTACTTCTTCCGTGATCACACCGTCATATTTGACCTGTGCAAAATCACGCACCCGCTTTAGCAGACGGTTGGCAAGCCGCGGAGTTCCTCTGGAGCGTTTGGCAAGCTCAAGCGCTCCTTTTGTATCAATCTCGACATTGAGCACTCTGGCCGAACGCTTGATGATCGTCATCAACTCTTCTTCTGTATAAAACTCAAGACGATTCACAACTCCAAAACGATCCCGCAGGGGTGCGGTGAGCATCCCTGCTCTCGTAGTCGCTCCCACCAGGGTAAACTTCGGAAGATCCAGACGGATCGAACGTGCGGTCGCGCCCTTTCCGATCATAATATCAATCGCATAGTCTTCCATCGCCGGATACAGCACTTCCTCCACCTGCCGGTTCAATCGGTGAATCTCATCCACAAACAGCACATCATGCTCCTGCAGATTATTCAAAATAGCAGCCATCTCTCCCGGCTTTTCAATCGCCGGCCCGGAAGTCACCTTGAGATTCACCCCCATTTCATTGGCGATGATTCCTGCAAGCGTCGTCTTTCCGAGTCCCGGCGGTCCATAGAACAATACATGGTCTAACGCCTCGTCTCTTTCTTTTGCCGCCCGGATATAAACTTCCAGCATCTTCTTCGCTTTTGCCTGTCCTATGTAGTCCGAAAGAAGCTGCGGCCGCAGATGATTCTCTATCTTCGCATCTTCTTCCAGATTTTCTGTTGTGATAATTCGTCTTCCCATATGCTTCCTCTACTATATCTATAACATTTTTTTCAATGCTTCTTTGAGTACGTCTTCCACAGAGGTATACTCTGTCACCTGGCGTACTGCCTTCAGACTCTCGGCATTGCCATATCCAAGAGCCACTAAAGCCTGTACTGCCTCTGTCTGGATATCACCGTTTCGCCCATCTGATGGAATCTCTGCGGCGGCTGCGCTTCGCGGCTCTAACATCTCCTTAAGATCCAGCTTGTCTTTCAATTCGATGATCAGCTTCTCGGCTGTCTTCTTTCCAATCCCGGGTGCTGCACAGATTGCCTTGGCGTCACCTGACAATACCGCAAACTTGAGTTCATCCGCCGAGAGACAGGATAAGATATTCAGTCCGCCTTTTGGCCCGATTCCGCTCACGCCGATGACCAGTCGGAACACTTCAAGATCGTCTCTTGTCAGAAATCCAAACAGCTGCATCGCATCTTCCCGCACATTCAGATACGTGTGAATCTTTACTTCACATCCAATCGGCCCCAAAAGACTCAGGGACTGCTCCGGCATATAAATTCCGTATCCTACTCCCTGTACATCTACGATTGCCTTGTCCCGTTCCAAGCCTGCCAGTTCTCCTCTAATATATGAAATCATAGCTTCTGTTTCCTTTTCTTCTATACTTATTCTGCTTTTTTCAAAAAAGCAGTCCTTTTGAGTACTTCACTGGATACAATTCCAATCAGAAGCCCCGTTACCAGCCCCGATATGAGCAAAACCGGGAAATAGTACCCGACCTGATAGGTCTCTACGATCATCATCGCGAGCAACAGCTGCCCGATGTTATGAAATACACCTCCTGCGATGCTGACTCCCTGGATACTGAAACCACCGGTCTTACGAAGCAACACCATGATGGCGAGACTGAAAACGCCCCCTGCCATACTGTAGAGAATCATACTCAGATTCCCAAACAAAAATCCGGACAGCAGAATTCTGGTTACAGATAAAAGAAACGCTTCTTTTCCTCCATATGTATACAAAACAATGACGATTACCAGATTTGCCAGCCCCAGTTTTATCCCAGGGATTCCAAAAGAAATCGGGATCAAGGTCTCCACATAGCTCAAAATAAGCGCCAGCGAAGTAAACACACCAAAATATGCTGTCTTATTCTTCATCTGTCCTCTCCTGTTTTTAAATGTTAATTCACGATTCCATCCAGTTCACTCTCTTTACTGCCCTGTACACTCACTACGACCTGATTCGGAAGACAGATGATACTCTCTCCCGTCCTGGAGATTGCCTTCTGGTGTACGCAGAGCTGATCCGGACAGTCTGCCCACTCCATCTTCGCCTGTCCATTCTGAATACGCAGACGATTCCCATCCTGAATCTCTATCGTCTGATCCTTTGCCAGTGAATACGTACCATACACTTCTCCGTCTACGGTGACAACTGCCTCCTGTGCCTCTTTTCCTGTCAGCAAAAAAAATCCCGCACACACTGCTGCTACCAAAAGTATGCATCCAATCAAAATATAATCTCGTTTTTTCATAGTTGTATCCTTTCAGAGTTTTATCATAGCACACTGCACTCAGGAATGCAACCATTCATTCGACCATATGTTCGGGTTGCATTCTTTTACAAAAATCTCCGGATCGGGATGGTAATCACCCGGAGCACTGCATAAAAAATCTTTTTCTCGGTGGACATTTCACGCGGATGATAATTCTCTTCATAATGATATTCTCCGCTGTCCGTCATTGTTCTGCTATAGGTTTTGTCGCGATCGATTTCTTCTCTTAATTCTGCTGACAGTGCTTCTGAATCAATCGCAAGCATCAATTCCGTATCCTGATACGTACTGCGCATATCCAGGTTGTAGGAACCTACGATACTGAGTCTGTCATCAATGAGCACTGCTTTGGTATGATTGGAATGAGGCCCCAGATATTCGTGCACCTGCACACCGGTTGCCCAGATTTTTTCTTTTTGGTTCAAATAATCTGTACACCCCCACGGATTGGCTCCGCTTGACACATCATTGGTAATAATCTCCACATTCGTTCCCTGTTCACAAGTATTTTTCAGATCTGCATACATCTCTTTTCCGCAGATAATATAAGGCGTGCAAATGACTGTATTTTTCCCTGTCTGAAGCAGCTGGTTGACAGAATACCACATATGAGGCTCTTTGTTTTTTGCTTCAATCGGATTGGAAAGAAGGGTTACCTTTGCAGTCTCTACCGTCCGCGCTTCCCAATCCCAGGTTTTTAAAATGTCCGGATATAACGCTTCAAGTTTCGGATATCGTTCTTCCAGTTCTTTCAGACTGTTCTGTACACGGTCAGTCTTCTTTTTACAGCGGTATTCTTTACTGTCCGAAAGCTCCCACACGCGTTCAAAATATGCCTTCAGCTGTTTTAAAGAGGCACTTTCTCCTTCCTTTGCATAGATAAAAATCTCTTTGTCAATATTCTGATGCTTTCCATAATCTCCCAAAAACAGATTGGTCGTATTTCTTCCGCCCAAAAGGTACATCGAAGAATCTGTGATCACGTATTTATCATGGAGTCTTGCCTGCATCGTCCACGGCTTCAACAGATTAACCGGATTGTACACTTTCACTTCTATATTATCTGTAGAGGCGAGTGCCTGAAAATACGGATCTCCCAGCATATCTAAAAATCCACTGATTCCATCTACGATCAGACGAACATGCACATTCCTGTGTGCTGCCTCGATCAGCGCACTCATCACATCTTTTCCTCCGGTATCCGCATTAAAATCAAAAGTCGATACGATCACTTCTTCTTTCGCTTCCCGGATCATTTTCAATCGATATTCCAAAGCTTCTGTATTATCCGTAATGTAAGCCGCCCGTTCTTTTCCCGGCTCCTCAGAATAACATTCCTGTGGATCAAACTGTTTCTTATAATGATCCGATACTTTTTTATGCTGAACATAAGGAATCGTCAGTGCTGCGATATACAAAAGAACTGCGATCAGACAAAATCTTCCCCAGCGTATTTTTTTCTTTCCTGTTTTTAAATCGTATGTTCTCACCTCTGCCACCTCTCTGTTTCCCCATAGTTAAGAGGTAGTATAGTTCGCTCCTGCCCAAAAGTCAAGTACGCTATTTTGTTGTATTTTACGGGAAATTTCGTTATAATAAGCGAAACACTCAAACACAAGGAGATTTCTTTATGAACCAGATCAAATCGATTAGAAAATTATGCTTTATTCCGCTGCTCTTTCTGCTTCTTTTTTCTCTCAGTGGCTGTGCCTCATCTGCAGAACCGCTCCAGATGAACGGGATGTATTTTGATACAATCGTTACGATCCGCATATGGGATACTTCCGATCGCTCTGTTCTGGAAGAATGCGAAAAGCTTTGTCAAAAATATGAAAATCTGTTCAGCCGGACCATTGATACCAGTGATGTTTCCAGGATCAATCAGGCAAACGGACAGCCTGTGACTGTAGATCAGGAAACAGCTGATCTGATCAAAACCGCACTGCACTATGGGGATTTATCAGATGGGAAATTTGATATCACCATTGCTCCGTTAAGTGAGCTCTGGAATTTCGGACATAATGACGGACAGATTCCAGATCCAGCTGCCATTGAGGAAGCCAGAAGTCATGTGAATTACAAAAACGTCAAAGTGGACGGTACTACCGTTCAGCTTCTGGATCCAAAGGCTGCCATCGATCTTGGAGCGATTGCAAAGGGCTATATTGCAGATCAGCTGAAAGAGTATCTGGAAAGCGCCGGGATTAAACACGGACTGATTTCCCTTGGCGGAAATACCGTGGCAATCGGGGAAAAGCCGGATGGGTCACCTTTTAAGATCGGCGTTCAAAAACCCTTTGCCGAGCAAAATGATATCCTTACAAGTCTTGATATCAGAAATCAATCTGTGGTTTCTTCCGGAACCTACGAGCGCTATTTTGAAAAAGACGGAAAAATTTACCATCACATTTTAAATCCGTTTACCGGATATCCTTACGAGACTCATCTGCAGCAGGTTACGATCATCTCGGATGCTTCTGTAGATGGAGACGCCTTAAGTACCACTTGTTTTGCACTTGGTCTGGAAGAGGGATCAAAACTGATCAAATCACTGGACGAAATCGAAGCTATTTTCGTGACAGATGACGGAAACATCCATCGGGTGGGGTGATATCACTCCCACCCCAAATGTGTTCTTTTTACAATCATTCTTGGCATGAACTTTAAAATCCCATTTCTGTCCACATTGGTCAGAAATGGGATTTTCTTGATCTGTCAGATCATTCATTCAAAAAACTGGAATTTGCCTTTCTGTGATAGTTTGTCACTGATCACCTATCAGCAGCCATATAATGATCGTCGGTATGATTGCGGTAAGCAAGGGCGAAAACATCAATGCCTTCTTTGTATTCTTCAATTTTTGAGATACATATATGTGGAAGGAAAACCATATTCCACTTAATAAAAATCCTATAATAAAAACAATTGGATAAAGCATTTATAAACTCCGTTTATAAAAAGTCCAAAAACTCCGAATTTTCTCCATAATGGCTCTATGTAATGCTTATTCATTTCCAGTGCTTTAACTGTGAAAGATATATGTTAAATTGAGCTCGCCTGTCATCCACTCCCAGATTATCAGGATTCGGCATATGTTCCACAAGATAATCCAATAAAGACTCTCTTGACTGATATACAAACTTCCCCTCTGCATAACACCACTTACAATAATCTTCGTTGTAGCTTCCATCTTTCTCCCGGCTGATGAATGCATCTTCATTTAAGGGCATTCCACAGCATTGACAAATGAGCTGACGAGGAGAGCCCAGAAGCGTATTGACGGAAACTTCAAACTCCTGTGATAACAGTTTTAATGTATCTGTATTAGGTTGTGTCTCTCCTGTTTCCCAACGACTGACAGCCTGTCTGGTAACCATCACACGTTTCGCCATTTGCTCCTGTGTGAGACTATTTTTCTCGCGCAGCTTTTTAAGCACATCTTTCATTTCCATATTAGTTCCCTCCTTTGTGTAATATCTTATCTCTATTATGAAGCCTCTCTATGGTTTTAACAAGCAACCTGCAGTTGCTAAGAAGTTCTTGTAATCACACATCAGGAGTCGCTTTTACCGGATTCAGCAGCTTCCATCTGTTTTTTCACATCTACAAGGCTAATCCACACTCAAACGCTAACAGCATGTATTTCTCAGCATTCGTAAGTCCATACAATTCCAGATCTCGAATTTCCCATTTTTCCGAACTGAGACTATCCGCCCCATACAGAAATTGTATAAATGGAATCTGCCGGTATTGTGAAACTGCCAGCATAGATGCACATTCCATTTCAACCGCAAGACAGCCTTCCTGCCTGCGTTCCTCAATCGCTGGAATGGTTTCTCTGTAAATTGCATCCGAGGTCCATGTTTTTCCTTTTACATAGGAATACCCACAGAATTCCAATACATTCTGCAGTACCCGAATGGAATGTTCCGACGCTTTAATTTCCTCTGATGGAGCTATGTAATGATAGCTTGTTCCTTCATCACGGACTGCAGAAACCGGAATAATCATGTTATCCTTCACTTTCTCATCATCCAACACACCGCAGGAACCAAACATTACAAACTTCTTTGCACCCATGGCAACAACTTCCTCAAATCCTGCCACACACGCCGGTGCCCCTACTCTGGATAAATAAAATGCAATATCCTGATTTTTGTAATAAGTTTTATAAACAGGCAAAGCTCCATTGGCCGTATATAGTTCTGCAATCTTCTCTACACTTTTCAAGGAAGCAAACTTCTGAATAATATTTTCCGAAAATGTGGAAACACAGATTTCCGGAAAACCCTCTATTTTTTTCGTGGTATCAAAAGGCGTAAAAAGTGCCGGTTCTGTTATTGTATTTTTTTGAAAAATGGTTCCCATAGTGACACTCCCTTCTTGTCATTCTCATGAAAAGATCTAAAATCATTGCATAATATGCGCTGTAATAATCGTATAGCTATATGCGTTGACTGTTATTTTAAGGATTCAACACAAAATACGAATCATACTTTGTTCCATCATGCCCTACCAGTTTTTCCGCCGAAAGCTCAAACCCCAGATTTTTCAACGCTTGAATACGTTCCGTAGCTGCTGGAATTGCTTTTGTGGCAATTTTACTACAATGGAATAAACGATATGCAGGCGCGATAATCAAACTTAATATTTTTATAATCTTATCAGACATTTCATAGTCGCTCCGAATATCAAGCCTAAGCAATCCACAATCTGTAAAATAATCTGCGGCATCTCTGTGAAAAAGTTCTATTGTACCTATTGCTTCATGCGTTTCTTTTGATATAATCGTCCACCGCACAAATCCCTGTCGATTATACTCAAAAAGCCAATAATCAATAGCCTGCTGCATTCTGTTTTCAGTTGTATAATAAAAATCATCTCCGCCACAATTATCACTATTAAAGAAAGAGACAGCCTCTTTATCTGAATAAACTTTTAGTAAATCCAGTCTATCCTCCTGTCTGACCATTCTCAAAATATAGTCATTATTCTCAAATTCAGGACAACTTCTATAAATCTCTTCCATACTGGTCTTCCTCCGTAAATTCCGATTGAGATTTCACCTGTTTTAAGAAATTTAATAACTGTTATATTTTGTTATTAAATTCTCCGCAAACCATTGAAAACACTGGATTTGTCGCAGGTGAGCTTTCCCTTATTGTTTCCCTTGTGTTATATCGTCCCACCAGTGTTTACGAACTCTGATAAGGGAAAATACAAGGGCAAAAAAATTATATAAAAGATGTTGGGGTCAAAAGAGTTTGTAAAAACTATTTGATCTCCTATATAGTACCTTGAAAATTTTACACAATCGAATTTTGAGAGATATTTCTTGTTTGGGCGCTGATATTAACGTGACTGTCATCCTTTTTCTTATGCTAATACCGGATTTTGAGCATAATGTCCCAAGCCCTTTCGATAGGTAAAGAGCTTTTTGAAATTCAATGCTCCGATTTTACATCCGAAGAAAAAACGTCCGCGGATCAGACCCCTGACCGACATCCTATCTGCATGGTATCGCCTGCGCAGCAGAGAGGGCAGTGTTTCTACTCCGTTTCGGATTTTAAAAAGGTTTCGGAATTCTTCCGTTCCCATAAAACGTTGTTGCTTTGCCCTTTCATGGGATTTTACCGATACGGTAACTCTGCTGACACGTTTATAGATTTTCGCCTTGCACTGCGCTTTGTGTGGACAGTTTGCACACTGTTCCTTTTGAAAGGAAACATGAAACTGCTGGGATTTATCACCGGTATATCCACAGGATTTTGGCTCATATCCTGCAGGGCATCTTACTACTTTGGTTCCCGTCTCGTTGAATACAAAATCTGCTAGAATATCATCAACCGGTTTTCCCGATAAATCGGTATTGATCAGACGGATATTCTTTTGGGCAGCAAGATCATGGTTTTCTTTCCCGGAATAAGCACCGTCGGTGATCAGTGTACTTTTTTTCTCCTGAACCTCAGTGCGTTCAAGACTGTCCTTTAGAAAACGGCTGTCACTGTAAATGTTTTGCTCAAACTGGTAATCTGTGATAACAGAACCATTTCTATCAACGGTTTCTTCAAGATTTGCCACATAGCCCTGATGTTCTTTTCCAGCTTTGCTTCTATATGTTGCATCTGGGTCAGATGGATTTTGAAGTATTCCTGAATGGAAACCGCCATCTTCTTTAGTGCGGAGACGACGGAAACCTTCTTCCACAATGGTCTGTTCAGAAAGACAGCGTACCAATAACTGGTATTCTGTGATGTCATCATAATCCGTTCCACAAAGGTCCAGCAGACGGTCTGCATCTTTCAGAATGGCCGCCAAGTGATTCTCTGTATCGGAATCGTTACTGTAATAAAAGGTTTTATTATAGTCATTCGGATCACAATAATGTTCCATTCCTTTAATAAGCTCATCGCGGCTGTTTTTGTGGAAATAGATGACCAGCTTTTTTACGCAGGTATAAAGCAGCTCTATACGGCTGAGTTTCCGTATATTTGCTGCTATCATCATGGAATCCATTCTTTTGACCCTTGGGCTGATGTCCATAAGTTTTGCGATATTCGTTCCAAGTCCTGTCATGCATTCGTGGAGCAGATCGATACCGTGAATAGATTCATAATCATAACAGCGTTTACGAAAACGGGTGAGAGTTTTGTCGCTCAATGGCTGTTCCTCAAAGCTTGATGTATGAAGGGCATACTGATAACGGGGATCCAGCATAAGGTTTTCGACAACTTCATCATCTGAGATTCCAAAGAGTTCTTTGATGATGAGAGCACCAATACACACATTTACGGGTGTATTTGGTCTTGAAGCGTTCGAGGAATACAGAACACGGAAAGGTTCTTCATTGATTGCAGGAAAAATATCTTCTGCAAAAACCTTTGCCCATGAATGTTCCAATGCTTTCTGCTCACGAAACGTAAGCCCTTCGAAACTGTCAGCAAAAGATAATTGTTGATACGAATTTGTTCTGAATGCCATACACTTCCACCACCTTTGATTGATATATACAGTATACCACATCTGGGGGAAGTTGAAGAATTTGTGTAAAATTTTCAAGGTACTATAGCAGGGCTTTTGACCCCAACATCTATAAAACAGTATAACACAAAATAAAAGTGACATGGTGAACTGATTGAAATGCTTCTGATTTTTGTGATGATAAGTAAAATTACTAACTAAATTCGCCCTTGCTGTCAGCCAGACATCGTACTATATTGTATTGCCTTCCCCTTCTAAAACTTCGTTTTCTAATACTCCGTCATTATTGATAATTGATTTGACAGAGCAATCATAAAATCAAGTCCACTAGGATTTCCCATGCTGGTTCTTTATGCGTTATTTTATATTTCTAAAAATAGTCAGGTGAAATAGTTCAATTAACCTTTTCACCTGACTATTTACATAGCAAAGAGTCTCTGTACAATTACTTAGTGTGACAGCACTCATTCTACCAATATCTTTTAAAAATCTAATTCCTAATAATCAAACTGACGATAATATCTACGAATAGAAAGTGGATGTCTTAAAAATAGCTCCATATATGCATCTACACGATTATTAACACCATGCATTACCAAATGAGAAATTGTTCCTCTAAATTCTGGACTAATTCCTTTTAATTCATGTTCTTTTGTATCAATAATAGTATAGTTTGCATTTACACGTGGAAGAAATTTTGCAACACGCTCAGCTAATGGTCGTTGTTCATCCTCTCCCATAAACAGAGTAACTGGTGTATCTTCAACGATAATCTCCTGCATTCCGTGGAAAAATTCTTGACAGCTAATAGATTTTGTACGGATCCACATCTGCTCCTCCCAATAGCACATAGCATAGGAATAGGTTGCCCCATACTGATTTCCTGATCCAATAAAGTAATGAGGAAGATCTTTATGTTCTTTCCAAAATGCCACCTTATTTTTTGCATACTCATATGCCCACTCATCGGAATCTTTCTCAACCTGAACTAATACATCCGCAAGATTAGCTTCCATCTCTTTATTATAACGGTCATAATCATCAAATTCACCATTTTTATACATCAAGTAATTTGCAACCATATAAAATTTCAACTGCTCATTCATTGGATAAACAATCAGATAATCTTGCTTGTTAGGCTGTGTGAGAATAGTACCTGGATTATCGATGAATGAAAATACTTTTGCACCTTTTTCATGTACTCTGTCCACTAATTCAACCATTTCTTTTGTATTTCCAGATACTGAAGATATAATTACTACAGATTTATTTGTAAATTTTTTGTTTCCTGTAGTCAAAAACTCAGCTGCATTTTCAACAAATACTGGAAGCTTTGAACGGCCACGCATATATACTTCCACCTGCATACTGGAAGCATAAGTACCTCCAATACCAATAAAATATATTCCATCAAATCCTTCTTCCCAGATTTGATCAATAATTTTTTCAATCTGCGAACGAAGAGCAAGTGCTCCATTCACACTATCAATCTGTGCTTGCTCTTTAAAATTACGCAAACAAGCACCTTCTGTTTCTTTCCACGCTTTTGCTTCATATTTCATAGTTAATATCCCCTTTCACTACTTTCTATTTAATACAATTTCGTTGTCTGCAAATCTAAATTTAAGAAAAATTGTATAGCACGTTGAATCATTTTATCCCAATAAGGCCACTCATGATCCCCTGGTCCTTCCAGATAAACATGACCATAACCATTACTTTCAGCGACTGTTCTAAATTTCTGATTATTTTCATATAAGAAGTCTTCTGTACCACAAAATTGAATTAACCTCGGACGATTTTCGTCTTTAGCAAGTTTCTCTACCAAAAACAGTGGATTTTCCCACTCTTCTGGTTTTCCTGCTTCTCCATGAAAACTCTGTATTTCTTGTGGCGACATATCTTCCCAATTTCCGGCAAGTACCATCTCCGTAAAGCCTACATAATCGAGTACTCCTGATAAACTTGCCACAGCTTCATACCGCCCTGGTCTATTCAATGCGATCTTCACTGCACCATATCCACCCATACTTTCTCCAGCTATAAATGTGTTTTCTCGTCTTTGATCTAAATGAAACCATTTCCCACAAATAGCTGGAAGTTCATCTGCAACATAATGGAAATAATCAATTCCAACTTTTCCTGTTGTATAAAAACTACGTTGAACTTCAGGCATAATTATTATGAAATTATATTTTTTTGCATAATATTCAATTTTAGAAAATCGCGTCCATTCATCACTGTTTCCTGACAGTCCATGAAGTAAATAAAGAACCTTCGGTGTTCCCTCATAAAGAGGTGTTACATCATTAGAAACATCCGGGAAAATAACATTAATCTGTGTTGTCATTCTTAAATTTTTTGAATAAAAATTCCCTGTAAATAATCCCATTATTTTAATTTTACCTTTTATCTGAAAATTGTACATTAAAGTTACATTTATCACCACGCACATAATTGCGATTGAATTCGATTACCCTTCCATCCGTATCACACGTAAGACTTTTAAACAACATCACGGGTGTTCCTGCATCTATTCCCAACAGTTTTGCATCATTCAAACTAGGACGAACCAAATCCAATGTCTGCTCTGCTTCCGCTAGATGAATACCATACATTTCATATACTTCATACACAGAAAACACCGATAAATCAATCCCATCCATTTTGGGAATTAAATAATGCGGTATATATAATTCCTCCAAAGAAATCGAATCTTCGTCAGCATAACACATGCGCTTAATATAAAAAATAGGCTCTTCTGGTTTAATGCCGAACATATTTCCATACAAATTTCCTGCCATTCTTAGATACTTGGACACAATTCTAAAAGATGGTTTCATATTCCTATCTAACATTGTCTGCGTGAAACCTTCTAACTTTTCCATGTTTCGTTCGATTTTATGGCCTAAAACATATACTTCTTTATCAGAAATATATTTCAACAATCCTTCTTTGACCAAAACTTCTATGGCTGTTCTCACAATTTGCTTCTGAACACCAAACATTTCAGCCAATTCTGTGTCAGTAGGTATTTTTGTACCAGGATATAAATCACCATCTTCTATTTCTATTCTTAAAATCTCACTCACTTGCTGAGTGATCATTTTTTTACAGGCAGTTTTCATATTTCGGCTCCTTATTTTTTAGTTACCATGCTCCAAAATACTTTAATGTTTCTGTTGCATTTGCTGCACCTTTTTCCATTGCCCCTTCTATAGAAAGTCCATCTACAATTCCTGTTAAAAATCCAGCAATATAACTATCTCCGGCTCCCATACTATCTACAAGATGATCACAAGGAACGATTCCAAAACGATGATATCTTTCACCATCATAACACAAACTGCCTTCTTCTCCCATCATACAAATGGCAAGCTTAGGTCCCTGTTTTTGAATTCTTTCCATTTGTTCTCTTACCTCTTTAGTATCTCCTGTTTCCACAGAATAAAAGAGATAATCTGTATATGGTATCGCTTTTACACTTTCCTCTGAATCTGGGTTTGTCGCACAATCAAAGGCAGTAACAATTCCTTTTTCTTTCAACTCTTTAAACTGTCCTTCTACTTTGCCCCAAACATCACAAATTACAACATCAAAATTTTTGATATAATCAATATCTTCATCTGTTAATTTATATTTTTCCAATACGCCTTCGTCGTAATCTCCAAATACTCTTTCGCCATCTATCAATTCAACCTGGGTAACGGCTGTCTTTCCTTTTTCTACACGCAAATGCGAAGTGTCAACGCCTTTCGCTTTGATAGTTTCTATCATAATCTGTCCGTAGACATCATCACCTACTGGTCCAATATATGCAGCCTCTCCTCCTAAACGGAGTGTATAAACTGCCATATTTACCGGGCCTCCCCCCGGAAATGCTTTTCCACCATCTATATTGTTATAATAATCAATACAGTTACTTCCAACTGCCGCTAATCTCATACGATATCACTCCTTTTTTATCTGGTGTCTCGCCTTGTTAGAACATTCGTATATTGTACCTGATCTGGTCTCGCCATAATCCTAAAAAACTCAATACCTACTCCTCTATCGTCGTTTACAACGCCTGACTGATAGTACAAGTATTGTCCTTCTTCTACCTTCAACAATTTAGCTTCTTCTTCTGTGGCAAATGTAATTCCTACTTTCTCCGTCCCTTTAGTCAACAATATGCCTAAATCCCCTAGAACTTTATATAAAGATTCTTCTGCAAAATTGTGAGCTTCCAAACCTTCACACTGTTCGTAATTAATGTAACTATTCTCAATCATCAAAGGAACATTGTTTCTAATCCGCAAGCGATATAAATGAAATACTATATCTCCCTCTTTTATCTGAAGTTTTCTCGCAACATATCCATCACACGTCTCAATTCTAGAGATTAATACTTCTGTCCAAAGAAAGTACCCTGTTTTTCTCATTGCTTCCGAAGTAGACTGAATTCCCTTTATATCCCTAACTAATCTCGGAGGTGCCACAAAGGTTCCAGAGCCTTTTACACTATATAGTTTTCTTTCTTCAATTAGTTGTTGAATAGCTGTATGGAGAGTGGAACGATTCATTTGCCACATTGTACACAACTCCCGTTCGCTCGGAAGCTGTGTATGTGGTTTTAGTTGGTTTTCTTGTATATACCATTGAATCTGCTCCATCGCCATATCTTGCGGACGAATTTTTTTTATTTTCTCCATACAGTTCTCACCTTCTCAACATATTAAGTCTAATGCTTATGCACTTTCTCTTTTATTTTTTCTATCCCAATAATAGAATACTGGAAGTCCTGTAACTACTGCCACAAGCGCACAAATTAAGCTCTGCATTGGCGCATATGTGAGCTCGCCCCAAATAAGTGTACTTGTCATAATAATTGCAATAAGAGGCATAATTGGACCACCTGGACACTTATAAGATGGATTGTATCCATGTTCTTTGCCTTTTTTTCGAAGCACAAAGATTGTAGCGAATGTAAGCACATTCTTTAATAATGCTACCATTGTAAAGTATCCTAGCAATGCTGACAAGTCTGAAGCAAAAATTAATACGATTGCAACCGCACACTGTACGATAATTGAAAAATAAGGAGTTTCGTATTTTGGATGAACTTTTGCAAAAGATTTAAAGAATAAATTATCTTTCGCCATAGCATACTCGATACGTGGCTGGAACATAATACAAGATGATAATGAACCAATTACAACAATAATTGCCATAATTGCAACAATTGTACCTGCATAATGTCCAATTCCTGGAAGCTTAGATGCCAACAATGCGATTGGAGCATCAGATGTAGCCATTTCATCAATAGAAAGAATTCCAGAAGCTACAAATGTTAATCCTGCATAAAGAGCAAGTACAACAACTGCTGTAAGAATAAGACCCAAAGGCATATTCTTTTTCGGATTTTTAATTTCGCCTGACATATAACAAGCAGCTCCCATACCATCATATGACCATGTTGTTGCAGCTATACCTGCGATTAGCGCAGCAATTCCACTTGTTGCATATCCTTCCAAAGGTGCAGAAGATAATAAAATATCCCCCTGAAGATTGAATAAACCAATACCAATAACCAATGCAAATGGTAAAATTTTAAGAGCTGTAATAATTGTCTGGAATTTTCCACCACCTTCTACCGAACGTATGTGTACTCCCATGAAAATTAATACAAATACTACAGCAACCAGCTTTAATACCAAACCATGAATCGGAATAAAAAATGCAAGATAATTCACAATTGCTAAAGCCATGATTGAAATTGACGGTGGGTCAGTTGCCCAAAAGCTGATCCATCCACACAAGAATGCGAGTGGTCGTGATCCTGCTTCACGGAAGTAAACATATTGTCCACCATCCTCTGGATAAGCAGATGCTAATTCCGAATATACAAAGTTTGCTGGAATCTGAAGCAATCCCCCTATAATGAATGCTAATACCAGAAACAAGCTACTACCGGCAGCATTTGCTACCTCAGATAAAGATGAAAAAATACCAGAGCCTACTGTAGTACCAACGCCAAGTGCAATAACAGCGCTAAGTCCAAGTTTACGACCAAGTTCGTTTTTGTTTTCAGACATAAAAACTCTCCCTTTCCTTTTAAACAGAGTATAATTGAAAAATCTTGTGCACGACTTTTCTTTTTTTAATTTCCTATTATCTTCGATGCTTTTATATTGTAAACAGCTATCTATCTTCGCTATCACAATTTCTTAAACAATCTATTACTTTTTATTTATTCACTTTCACATTTAAACGATTCCTGCCTCGGCCATTAGCTCACGCATGTTATCAATGGCACGTTTCGCATAAAAACGTGGTTCGTTAATATAATTTGTAACCAATTCAAGTGTTGCTGTTTTATCATAACCTATTCGTTTCATTTCATATAGCATTTCTTTAATTGGAATATTTCCCTCTCCTGGTATCATATGGGTGTCTGATCCATTTTCTCCATCAATAATATGCATATGATCCATCTTATTTCCGAGTTTATCAAAATATGCCATAATACTTTCATGCTGTACAAATGGTGGAACAATATCACACATGCCGACTACATATGGATTATCCACTCTTCTAAATAGCTCCACCAAATCATTTGCTCTTGTAAAGAAATTAGATTCATACGGTGTTAAAGCTTCAACTACTAGCTTGATTTCTAGTTTTGCTGCATAATCTCCCAACTCTTGAATATTTTTTTCTAATCTGCCCCACAACTGATCATATGTAGCAAGATATCCGCCGTTTGCAGGACTTGTAAGTACAAATTCCGCACCCATCTCTTTTGCCATTTCAAGAGACAGTTTCAGATAATCAACAGCATCTCTTCTCTGAGCCTCTGAACCAATCATATAATTGTAAGGATAGGCATTATGCTCCGGTGTGTAACCAAGCACCGGCATTTCATACTTTTCAATTAATCGGCGAACTTCATTAATATCTCCCGCTTTCAGATCCGGTGCATATGCATGTGGACGCCCACCCCAAAGCTCGATATAATCATAACCGTACTCTTTAGCATCCATAAAACAATGCTCCAACGGATTCCTCTGATATCCCGATGTAAACATTCCGACTTTTAACATTATTTTATTCCTCCTTGTTGTGTTTTTGTTGGTAAAATTATATAATAATTAAGCACCATTTTTCTATTCGCAAGAGGTCTAAAATTCAATTATAAAAAATGTATAAAATCCCATAACCATGTTGTTTGTTATTCTAATTCTATACCAATTATGTTATTCTGCATGTTTTATCCCCTTTATCCCCTCTTCTTTTTATGCATTATGCGCATAGTGGTATGTTTTTGATTTATATTTATACCAGTTTCATCAGATACACTTATTTTGCCACTTATTTTTTAGTTATCCATCCAATTGCCAATGCTTTGTGCACCATGATAACTTATAAGTGTTCTAATAAATAGTGTGCAATATCTGTTAGAACACTTCGATGACTTTTATTCATTAAGGAACGAGCATTCAGCTTTGATTTTTTTGTTGCTGGATATCTGACCTTTCTAAGGTTCATCTGTTATTTGATGTCGCCTCACTTTTACTCTTAATATCTTTATTTTCCTATACATAAGTTATGTCTTTACAAATATCATTAATCATTAGGAGGTTTAAATAATATGTCTGAATACGCAGATCTTATTTTATTATCAAACTGTATTTTTACAGCCACAGAGGAAATACCTTTCTCTGGATATATTGCTATCAAAAACGACCGGATACTTTCTATCGGAAAAGGATTGGCTCCTACTGAACTAATAGGAACAAACACAAAATATCTTGATTATGGGAACAAAACAATTACGCCTGGATTCTCCGATGTACATTGCTTTTTCACAGGTTATTCTGTAGGATTTGTTGGAATAGACTTATCCGCAGCTACTTCTCAAGAAGATATACTGAATTCAATTAAAGAGTATGCGAAAGGAATTCCTGCAAACAAACCTATTTTGGGACATGGTTGGAACTCCGATACAATCCAACCTGATGGAACAGATTTGTTAGATGAGGCTTTTTCCACTCGCCCTGTTCTTCTGTTTGCAAAAGGCTGCGAAACTTGTTGGATGAATCAAGCTGCTATAAATCGTTATCAGTTTACCCCGAAAACCTGTTATCCGGAGAGTTATGTTCGCTTTTTACCAGACTTACTTGGAGATAAAGACTTTATAATTCCGGAATTTAAGCGCTATATTAAAATGATGAACAGTAAAGGAATCACTTCCATCAAAGAAATGGGATTCGATGATTTCTACGGATTTACTGACATTCTCGCAGAACTAGAATCCGAAAACGCTTTAACTATCCGCGTAAACTTTATGAGCCAACCTGTTGCTGAACCTTTTAATCTCTCATATGGCAAGGAAATGCGTGAAAAATTTAAAGGAGAGTTTGTTCGTTTTTCTGGATATAACCAAATGACTGACGGTTCTATAAGCGAACTTTGCGGTGATTTGAAAAAACCTTATTCCTGCGCAGATACGACCTGTGCACAAGACATTGATTGGGATCTTTTAGCAAACGATACCTTTAAAGCTGATACCGAAGGATTTCGTTTCTCATTACATGCTCAAGGAGATGCTGCTATTTCAAAAGTATTAGATATTTATGACTCTTGCCAAAAAGATGAAAATGGAAAACTTATAAATCGTCACAGTATTACCGATCTTGAATTCAGTGATCCAACAGACTTGGAGCGTATGGGAAAATTAGGCGTAATTGCTGAAATATACCCTCAAATTCAATCTATCGCAAATCGAAAAGACAAACTTGCCATGATTGAAGAAAAGATTGGTATGGATCGCGGACAGTATTATTGGAACAGACGTAAAATGGCTGACAGCAATGTGTTATTAAGTTGCGGAACTGATCTTCCACTTCTTATTGATGATATCCCAGAATCTATTTATCATGCAGTCGGAGGAAACTTCCCTGAAGGTGGAGAGCCATTTAACAAACAAAATATGCTGACTATTCCTGAGTTACTAACTGCATGGAGTGCTGGCGGTGCTTATAATCTATATCAAGAGAAAGAGCTCGGCACACTGGAAAAAGGAAAAAAAGCTGATATTGTCGTATTCGACGGAAATCTATTTGAAACAGCTATTGAAGAAATTCGTTCTCGCAAAGTAGAAGTAACTTTTCTCAACGGACGAATCGTATATAGCCATGAATAAATAAAAAAATATCTCTCTTATCTAAACAGTTTATATTCTCTTTAAGAAAGGAATGGAAATATTTATGAAAGAGTCTTATTTTATGGGGATTGATACTGGAACAAACTCTAGTAAAGGTGTATTAATCAATTCTCAAGGAGAAATTATAGCAGAACATACAACTGAACATGCAATGACAAATCCTGCCCCAGGTCACTATGAACATGATGCCGACAAAGATTGGTGGGGGGATTTATGTATTATAAGCAATGCACTGATTGAAAAATCCAAAGTTTCACCATCTGACATTAAAGCAATCGGAACAAGTGCACTTGGTGCCGACTGCCTACCTGTCGACGATCAGTGTCGACCTCTACGCAAAGCTATCCTATATGGTATTGATGCACGTGCAACCGATGAGATAGAACAACTCACAGAAATGTATGGGGAAGAACAGATCCGACAGTGGTACGGACGTCCATTATGCTCCAGTGATGTAATGCCTAAGATTCTTTGGATAAAAAATAAAGAGCCAGATATATATGCAAAAACCCACAAGTTTCTAACAGGCTCTAGTTTTATAGCAGCAAAACTTACTGGTAATTATGTAGTCGATCGTTTTTTAGGACTTGCAAGTTTTAATCCACTTTATTTTAATGATGGAACACCAAATCCTGAAACTTGCCTACCAATTTGCCGCCCTGATCAGCTAGCAGAAGTGAAGGAAGCAAATGATATCGCAGGTTATGTAACTGAAACCGCTTCAAAGGAAACGGGTCTTGCAGTTGGCACTCCAGTCATTGTAGGAACAGATGACTCCGGCGCAGAAGCAATCAGCACTGGCGTTGTTGCCCCTGGTAAAATGATGATTCAATTCGGTTCTTCCATTTATATGATTCTCGGGACAAAAGAATTGGTTGATGATGAACGCTTATGGCGTGAAGAATTTATTGTACCAGGACTTTGTGACATATCTGCCGGCACTAATGCTGCAGGCTCTCTTACTAAATGGTATAGAAATACAATTTTCCCAGATGCACTCGAACTAGAGCAAAATGGTGGTCCTGATGCTTACATCACCATGATGCAAGATTTGGATAAAATTCCTGTTGGAAGCGATGGCCTTATTACACTCCCTTATTTTGCTGGTGAAAGAACTCCAATAAATGATCCTCTTGCAAGGGGAATTCTATTTGGATTAACGCTTGCTCACACGCGTCAGCATATGTACCGAAGTGCTTTGGAATCTGTTGCATACTCAGTAAATCAGCAATTAAAGATCATGCTTGAGCACGATGTTCCTATCGACCAGATTTTTGCCGTAGGTGGTGGTGTTAAAAATGACTTATGGATGCAAATTGTTGCAGATGTTACTGGTAAAGAAATCAGTACCCCTGCCATTACTGTAGGCGCGAGTTTTGGCGATGCTCTAATGGCTGCATCGGGAATCAAATATTCAGGCTTTGAATCTTTCAACAAACTTACAGATTTCATTAAACCTGGAAAAACCTATCATCCTAATAAAGAAAACCATGAAGCATATAAAAAATATCAGAATATTTATGATTCTCTTTATCCTGCTACTGTAAACTTAATGCATTGTTTATCAGACTAATCTTTGTAGATTAGACTTTATAAAGACTATGTGATAATTCTTTCATCAAACAAAAAGTACAGCTGTATGAGTTTTTAATAACTCTTCTGCTGTACTTTTTAAATCTATTATTTTATTCATGAAGCTGAATTGTAAATGAAGTCCTGTCACTTCTGATAAAAGAGCGGCTATACGCAATCGCTCTACCATTATTGTCCCAGTAATCACAACTCAACATAATTAATGCTACTCCATTTGGAATATCTAATAATTTTTTTATCTTACTCGTTCCATCTATAATCTCCATTGTTTGCTGCATACTGGAAATTTCTATTCCATAAAATGCAAAAATATCTTTTATTGTAAAAACTGATGAGTTCACTACTTCTAACTTCGGCAAAACATCTTTTGGTACATATATATCTTCAATTGCCAATGGCTCACTATCCAAAGTTATTTGATGTCGTACACAAAAGATTAAATCATCTGGCTCAATATTAAAATAATTTGCATACTTATTTCCTGCTGGTCTATATATTTTTGCCTGCTCCTTTATCGAAACTCTTTTTGTTCCTGAAGACATTACATTAACAAACCCACCATGTTCATCCAGGTTTTCTTCGTATTTATCACCAACAACAAAAACACCTTTTCCCTGAACACGTCTCAAAATTCCTTCATTAACTAATGTATCTACTGCGTTGCGAACAGTCAACCTATTAATACCATAAGTTTCTGCTAATTTATTTTCAGACGGAATTGCTGTTCCTGGAAGGTACTCTCCCTCTTCTATTCGATTTCTAATAATTTCTCTCAGTTGAAGATAAATTGGTGTACGATAACTTAATTTTCCGTCTTCACGCTCTTCATTTTCTTCGGTATAGTTCAATTTATTATCCATAAATCTGCCCTGCTTTTCTCATTATTCACTCTCTATTCTGCTAACAAGCTTGAATTTATCTCCTCTAATTAATTGTTTATAATACATAATTATCACTCCTTCTTCATCTTTCACAACTCCAGATGTAAAAAACAAAGGAGAATCCGGTATTATCTCCAACAACGCTGCTTCTTGTTCACCGGCATATGTAACACTAATATGCTCCTCGCCCGAAATCTGCTTTCTATGATATACATTTTTCAAAATTCGACCCATGCTAGTTTTATCAGTATAATACTTTTCAAAATCTGGATATCGTTCACAATCAAGATATGTTGTTTCCAAAAAACATGGAACATCATCTATTTTTCTAAGAAGAATATACTCATAAACCTCTTGTCCGAGCAGAACATGAAGTTTCTTAGAAATCTGTTTAGTTGCTTCAACTTTTCTTACAGAAATAATCTTTTTTGCCAAAATAGATCCCTGCTGTCGAAGTTCTCCTACCATTGAATCTACTCCAACCATGTTTCGATTCTTCTTTCCTACAGATACATAAACTCCCGCTCCGTTAATTCTATATAACACCCCACGACCAACAAGTGTATCTACCGCCTGTCTCAGTGTCGTTCTGCTTACTCCCCACATTTCACACAAATCTCTCTCTGATGGAATTCTTGTATTCGGAGCCAATCGATTTACTACAATAAAATCTTCCAATTTTTCCACAGCCTCAGTTCCCGGTGGTATACGATATTCCATATTCTTATTCTCCTTACCATTGTTTACAGACCACTTTCAAATGTAAGCTAATTCTATCATCTTTTTCTTCGTTTTCCAACCAAAACATATACCAAACTCAAACGATTATGTGTTTTTAATATTCATCCAATAATAGCAAGCTTCTTTTTCTTCTCCGGTACAAGCCCCAAAGCAATATACATCGACTAATATTATCCATTTTTTTCTTTCAAATCAGGCATGATTGTCGCCTCCATTTCACTTGTATTAGCTTTCGAATTATATATGATGTTTTATTTTACTACTATTTTTGTTTGTTTTTTTATTACTTGTCTATTTTAAATTATATCATTGAGGCATATTTATGTCAATTATCACAATCGTATACACACTGAAGAACAGTATCTTCATTTGCATAAAAAACCGCCCAAATCTCTGACTTCAGTCAATAGAATATGAGCGGTATATATTTTATTTTTCTTCTTGGATAATCACGTTAATTGTACGATGTGCCGGCCCATCAAATTCACAGAAATATATTTCTTGAGCACCACCTCTTACCATTTCACCATCTATCACTGGAAAATGGCAATGATTTCCAGTAAGCATTGCTTTCAAGTGTCCTGTTGGATTTCCTGCTGTACTACCATAATCTCGAAGCATTCTTGCATGGCTATACGGATAATCTTCTGGTATTAATCGTCCCAGGAAATTCTCAATATCACTTTCCAGACATTCTAATGCTTCGTTCACAGTTACACCTGTTGTTGTGTGCTTTGTAAGAACCGTAACGATTCCATTCTGAACTCCACTTCTTTTTACAATATCCAAAACTTTCGGAGTAATTACTGTATATTCATTATATTCTTTTGTTAATAATGTAATTGATTCAACATACATCTTCTTTACGCCTTTCTATTAGGAATTCCACCTAAGAACTCAATTGCGTTTTCCCCACAAATTAAATCCAAAGTGCTTTCACGAAATCCCAGTTCTTTAATTGCATGCGCCATTCTGATTTGCTCAAATCTCGGATTATTACTTCCAAACATTACCTGATGTCTCAAACTCCGATCAATCCATGTCATCGGAACATCTCTTGTCAACATCTGTGTATAAAACTCCTTAGCATTATCAAAATACAATGCGCCAGTATCTGTATATACATTAGGATACTTCAACATCAACATAGCTGTCTCTCTACACCATGGCCATCCAAAATGTGCAAGACAAATTTTTAATTTTGGTCTTGCTGCTGCCAGTTCCTCAAACATTTCTGGGCGACAATATTTTGTTAATGTATCCGGTTCCCATGACATTCCACTATGGAAAATAATTGGTTTTTCATATTTTTCACAAATATCATACAGTGGCATCATTCTTTCATCCGTTGGATAAAAATGCCCTTTACCTGGATGTAATTTCAAACCACTTAATTTTAATTCTTCAAATGCTTTCTCCAATTCTTCAGCCGCATCTTCTGCAAACGGATCAACCCCCGCAAATCCAATAAACTTATCTGGTGCCATGTTAACAAGTTGACTAATTTCCTCATTGCTTACCAGCACTTTTCCACCTTGCTGTGTACGATAATCTTCTGGAAGTAAGCATAAATAATCCAAGCCTGCACATTTCATTTGATTAAAAATATGTTCCAATGGTGCCGTTCCATTTTTATGAATATCTAATGTATTATGTCTTAGTTCTTCCAACTCTGAATCTTGATTGATTGGTTCATAAAAAGCTGGATGAACATGCATATCTATAAACATATTTCTCTTCCTTTCTGTATTTTATCAATACCTAATTTCTTTTTCCCATGCTCTACTCTACCCATGGTTCAAATACCTGAACTACCGAAGCCGCTACTTCTGCACCTTTTTTTAAACATTCATCTACACTTTTACCATTCAATATTCCATAAAGAAATCCTGCAATGAAACTATCTCCAGCTCCAACTGTATTGACTACTTCTGCCTTTTCAATACCACCTACATAGAATCTTTCACCATCCCATGCAAGACTACCATCTTCACCGAATGTGACAACAGCAATTTTCATTCCACGACTCACTTTATCTTTTAAAAACTCTTCAATCTTAGCATCCCTTCCTTCATGATAAGAATAAAATCCATAAGTAACATATGGTAAGGTTTCTTCTACCAACGGATGATCCAGTCTATCTGCATAATCAAAAGCAATTGGAATTCCTTTTGCTGCAATCATCGGTAAGGTATTCTCAGCTTTTCCCCAAAGTGCTGTATGAACGAGATCATGCTCTGCCGCAAATTCAATATCTTCTTCATCAAAAACAATATTCTCCAATACACCTTCTACATAATCGCCATGCACACGGTCTTTTCCATCCATATCCATATAAGTTACTGCTGTAGCACCATCGCCAATTTTTAAATGACTAATGTCTACCCCTTCTTTTTTTAATGTCTCTAACATCCATTTTCCATTTTCATCATTACCTGTTGTACTGATAATCGAAACAGGGATTCCAAGTTTTTGAAGATTCACACCTGTATCAACAACATTCCCTGTTGGATATTTTTTCCCAATACGTTCATAAACATCAATACAATTGTCTCCTATTTCTGCAACTCTCATTTTCATTGTCCTCCTTTTTTTACTTTTTTAATTCTTTCATTCATTGCATTTTTCTACAACTACATCATAGTCATGATTTAACATTTTTGTAATAATTTCTGCTACGGCATCTTGATTGTTGTTCTTCTCTGTTACAAAATCTGCTTCTTTTTTCACATCATCCACTGCATTTGCTACAGCTATTCCTACCGCTGCATGCTGCAACATGTCCAAATCATTATAGTAATTTCCAACAGTTATAATATCTTCTTTACAAATTTCAAGCATATCTGCAAGTAACCGTATTCCATTCCATTTTGACACACCCTTAGCCATAACATCAATGCAGTTCGGCTCCGAACTTACGTAGTATACCTCCGGAATACACTCATCAATATAAGCGGCCACATCGGTCATATCCTGTGTTGCCATAAATCCTTCCAAGCCATACTTCCAATCTGTTTCTTCTAGCGAATTAATTATTTCAGGAATTACACCGACATTCTTCGCATACTCTAGGGTTTCATCTGTCATCTTTGTAACTTGCCAAGTCATACCATTATAAATTTGAAGCTGTATATTCTGCTTAAGACAATGTGTAATTAGCCTTTTACACACATGTGGAGGAATTAAATCATTATGAAGCACTTTTCTATCCTTGCATCGTAGTATCTTTCCCCCAGTGTTAAGAATCTGATAATCCACAAGCCATTGTTCATCCTTTAATGACATCATATCACTATCTCTTCTGCCACTTACAAATACAATTTTATGTCCCTCTTGCTGTGCTAGTTTAATTGCTTCTTTGCTTTTTTCCCCTAAACTATAGTCGTCACGTACAGCAGTTCCGTCTATATCCATTGCTAGCAGTTTTCGTCTCATTTTCTTTTCCTTTATCTTGATATTACAATGTTTCTCGATACTTGTAAACAACCTGCATAAATTCCTTTACACGGTTCACATCAACTCGATTTTCAAAGATACCTCCATACTTAAATGTGGTTCCTACAACAGCCGCATCTGCCGTTGTTAATTTTCTTTCAATAGTATCCACACGACATCCTGTATTACACAACACAACTATTTCAGGATTAGCCTCCTTTACGCTTGCAATTAATGTATCATCTACATCTTGACCAGCTGCATTTGCTGAAATACACAATCCATCTGGTGCTGCTTTCGTAATTGTACTCTTAGCAATCTCTGCTAATGGACGAGTATCTAAATTCCGATCCGATTCTGGGTTAATAAAATATAACATTTTCAAATCTTCTAAAGGGAGTGCGGCTTTTCTTCTTAGTAAACTACTAAAATCATTATTATAAAGTCCACCATCACCCACATACACACCACAAAATGTTCCGCGAACAAATTGCGCTTTTACCGCAGCTGCAAGTTCTAAACATGCTCGCCCATCACTAATTGCGTCTACTCCATATGGTACCTTAATCTCAGATCGTAAATTCCCAATTACATATGCCATTGCCGCAGGAGTCACCATATCCATATTTCGCTGGTAGGGCAAACTAAATTCATTGCTAAAAATAATCCCATCTACACCACCATCTTGTAGTGCATGTAAGTCTTCACGTGCATGTTCTACCACCTTATCCATATCATTTCCCGACTTGTATAATGGATCTCCTGGTAGTGGATCAATGTGGAGCATTGCAATAATTGGTTTCTTAACTCCAAACATCTTTTCAGTCCATAACATCTTCTTTGCCTCCTAAATAACTTTGTATTTTTTAATACATTCGATATACATAAATTATATCACTTGTATGAATATTGTCAATATTCTATTTTGATTATCTTATAAAAAATATCTATAATTTATAAATGTACGGTTTTTAGTTATTTTACACAATATTATCATATTCTTTTTATTTTTATTGCATATAATTCCAGTTCGCGGTATAATTCACTCATCTAGTACCTATATATATTCTATTTTTTTAATACAAATTATGTCATTTCACTTATTTGCATAGCTAATTTGTATTGATACGGAAAGACTACTATTAAAAGTTAAGTCTAAAATGAATTGTAGAAATGCACTTCAGATATAGTTGTACCTTGAAAACCGCATGACAATAAGAACATCTTTGCCAGTGCTCTAATAGGTAGATGTGAATTCCGACAGCAAAACATAAACCGATACCATATGAAGTGTTAGACCAAGTTTTTTTAATTCTGGAAAAAGGATACAACTAAGCCAGGAGATGGACATTTTGAGTTTTGCACGTTCCTTTACTTTATCAAAACGATAGCGAGTGAGTGACTTTAATTCCTCATTGTGATTGTAACCTCGTTCTAAATAAACCGTCATGCAGTATCTAATTGATTAACAAATATGCAAAGAGACTGTGGTTGTAACCTTTCTGAAGCCATCAAGTGGCAAGAGAAAAAAACAATTCACAGTATCTCCAACAGTATAGCATACAGACCTTGGAGAGGGTCTATAAACACTACTACTTTATAATATAAGGAGGTCTATCTTATGAGAACACGTGTTAACTACTTCACGGAAAATTCTGTGCGAATTCCTAAAACGGAATTCTCCATGTTAGGTAATGAATTTTTTCTCCTTACCTAATCGTGGCAATTCTTTTAATTCTATTTTTTACTATTAAAAAACAAACAGATAAGGAGATTTTTATTATGGATGCTGTATATGTTGGGTGGTTGTCTATTCTTCCGCCTATGATTGCTATTATTCTTGCATTAATCACAAAAGAGGTTCTATTTTCACTTATAGCAGGTGTTTTATCTGGAACCCTTATTTACTCTATCGCTTCTGGTATGAATCCGATTGTTGGTCCCGTTTCTACTGTATTTGACGTTATGATACAAAAAACTGATATGAATATTATCATTTTCTGTTTTTTGTTGGGCGGATTAGTTTATCTAATCAATGCTTCTGGAGGAGCTCAAGCTTATGGAAAATGGGCATCAAAAATCATTCGTACAAAACGTTCCTCTCTATTACTTACTAGTTTGCTTGGTTGTTTGATTTTTTTAGACGATTATTTCAATTGCTTGACAGTTGGAACAGTTATGAAACCTATAACTGACAGACATCATGTCAGCCGTGCGAAACTTGCTTACATTATTGATGCAACAGCTGCACCCATCTGTATCATCGCACCTATATCAAGTTGGGCTGCTGCTGTCGGTAGTTACCTTAAAAATACAGGTGCTTTTGACTCTGAATTTAAAGCCTTTATTACGGCTATTCCATACAATTTTTACGCCATTCTTAGCCTTCTTATGGTTTTTCTCCTCTGTGTCTTTTCCTTGGATTTTGGTCCTATGGCAAAACAGGAGGTATTAGCTGAAAGAGGTTTCCTCGGCGGACTTGATGAACAAAAAGATTCATTGGCACAGCCAAAATCTGGACGTGTCGCTGATATGATTGTTCCAATTCTTGTACTCATTGTAACTGCAATCCTTGGCATGCTTTACAATGGTGGCTACTGGAGCAATGATCCTTCACTTCACACTATCACCGCTGCTCTAGGAAACTGTGTCGCAGCTCAAGCCCTTGTTTGGGGAAGTTTTGCTGGAATTATTACTGCACTTTTTATGTATATACCGAGAAAAATCATGACATTTAAAGAATTCATGGATAACTTTACAAAAGGCATGCAACAAATGATTACTTCCGGTTGTATACTTATGCTAGCATGGACAATCGGTGGTGTATGTCGCGATTTACTTAGTACACCTGTTTTTGTAAAAACTTTTATAGAAACTACCGGACTTCCAGGTGCTTTGCTTCCTGCACTTGTATTTATACTTGCTGCATTCTTAAGTTTTTCCACCGGAACTTCATGGGGAACTTTTGGTATTTTAATTCCTATTATAATCCCTGTTGCTCAATCAATTTGTCCTGAATTGCTACTCTCTTCTCTTGCTGCAACGTTAGCTGGAAGTGTTTTTGGAGATCATTGTTCTCCAATATCTGATACAACTATTCTCTCTAGTGCGGGTGCTGGTGTAAACCACCTTACCCATGTTTCAACACAGATGATTTATGCTCTAACAGTCGCTGGATGTAGTTTAATCGGATATTTAATTATTGGTATTACAAACGGAAACCTACTACTTTCACTTGGAACGTCTATTTTCATTCTGTGTATTTTTACTTTCATCATGCATCGTCGTTCCAAAACAATATTAAACAAAAAAGATATTTGTTCAACACAATAAAACCCAATGTTATCACTCTAACATAAAGAGAAGTATACATTATCGTTACGTACATCCTTTGTTTAGAGATCCAATAGTAAATAAATTTTTATTTTAATATGTACTAAATAATGAAATATGACCATTGACATTTATATAAGTTATGATATTCTATCATTATAGTGTATCTTATTTTAACTACTTGTATATCAAAAAATTATGGAGGTGTTATTATGTCAAATATCACAATGGATCAAGTAGCTGTTATGAGTGTACAATATTTTCATTATACACTCGATTATTATCTTAATTCCATGCATCGTTGTGGAGTTAAAAATCTCGACTTATGGGGAGCATCGCCACATTATTGCAGATTAGATTATCTCACTTCATCTGCCGCCGAACGAAAACTTCGTGAGATCAGAAAAAGAGCTGAAGATTTAGGACTTAAATTTGTAATGTATACGCCAGAAACTTTAGCATATCCCTACAGCTTGAGTGCTCCTGAACAACCTATTCGCGATCGAACAATTGATTACTTTGATATGGCTATTGATGATGCACTTACTTTAGGAACAACTAGGTTATTTATGAATTCTGGTTGTGGTCCTCTCGATATTCCTCGAGAAGATAGTTGGAAGCGTGCAGTTGAAACAATTAATAAAATATGTGAAATGGCGCATAAACGTGGAGTTACAATCTTACTTGAACAACTTCAACCATATGAGAGTAATTTGTTGGTCAACTTGCCACAAATGAAAGCTATGTTGGAAGAAGTCAATAGTCCAGCATTAAAGACTTGTGTTGATTTGGTCGCTATGGAAGTAGCGCATGAGAATCTTGAGGATTATTACAAGGTTCTTGGTGAAGATACTATACAGTTTATCCATTTTGCAGATGGCGATCCTTCCGGACATTACATTCTAGGGGATGGTAATTATCCACTAAAAGAATACATCGAAATTCTTGAAAAGCATAACTATACAGGTATTATCGATTTAGAAATAAACGATTCAATATATTGGGATGATCCTCATGGCTCAGTAGAAAGATCTGTTGATTATCTAAAGAAAAATATATTTAAATAAATATTTACTTAATTTAAATATAAGCAAAAGGGGCTGTGAAAAAAGAATAAGTCCCGAGTCAAGACCACCGGCTTAGCCGGTGGCTTGTTCTGCCCCTATAAGGGGCTATTACCTGCTTGCGCCCGGAAGGCGCACTGAAGGCCTGCCAACTGCACCACATCCACAGCCTCCCCTAAAGGGGCTTACTCAGCGCTTCCTTACTCCGGCTTAGCCCCTAAGGGGGCTTGCTGGTTTGCTTTGATTTCCTACTACCACTCCAAGTGGTTTATTTCTTGTTTTTCTTCACCGGCTCACCCGTAAACGGGTCGATATACTCTACTAATGACATCTGGTCATATTCTAAATCGTCTTTCAGTTGATTCTGAATATACGCTTTAATCGCGGCTGTGTTCTTGCCTGCCGTATCTACATAATATCCTCGGCACCAGAAATGTCTGTTCCCATACTTGTACTTTAAATTCGCATGCTTTTCAAATATCATAAGCGAGCTTTTCCCTTTCAAATATCCCACTATTTCTGACACGGAATATTTCGGTGGAATTTTTATCAGCATATGGATATGATCACTGCAACATTCTGCCTCGATAATTTCTATCCCTTTTCTTCTGCATAATGTTCCTAATATTTGCCCCACATCCGCTTTTATATCTTTGTAGATTACCTGACGGCGATATTTTGGTGCAAAAACGATATGATACTTGCAATCCCATTTTGTATGAGCTAAACTATTTACGTCCATTCTTAGGATCTCCTGTGCTATTTTATTTGTGGTTTTGCAGACCCACTTTTATTTTAGCACAGGAGTTCATACTTATATCTAAAGATCTGTCCTCCCCCTGCATAGCAGGGGGTTTATTTTTACTGTGACACAAAAAGAGAAAATGCCGTTACGGGTGATGGTAAACCCGTAACGGCATTTTTGCATTGAAATTGTCGTTACAGGTTATACGGATATAAAATTAGAAATCTTCTGACTAGGTGGTGACTTTAATGGAACTCGAAGGCTAGATGAAAGATTGTAGACGACTTAAAGTATTAATATTGGGAGGCTTGTATAGGATAATAGAGTGCAGAAGAAAAATATTGAAGATATAGAATGAACTTGTGGTTTATAGAACAAAGGTATACGGAATAGATAATTTAAAACGAAAATGAGATTTATCTATGTGCAACGAATTAATTACATATAGTTTCGTCTTTTTTACGTACAAAAATAAAACGGGTAAAAATATGATAAAGTAAATTTAAATTAAGCACTAATGAGGAGGTAGAGAATGAGCGGAAAGGAACGGCGATTAAAACGTATATTTAGCAGAAATGGGAAAGCACTTATTGTACCAATGGATCACGGAATAACCATGGGACCGATACAAGGAATCGAAGATATGAAAAGTGCTGTAAAAAAGATTTGTGCAAGTAATATTGACGGAATTATTTTACATAAAGGTATGGCAGAGAAAGTAGTAAATGAACTTCCGGCGGATAAGGTCTTGGGGATTCATTTGAACGGTAGTACAAATTTAGGATCTGTTTATAAAAGTAAAAGCATGGTATGTTCAGTAGAAGATGCGTTGTATTATGGGGCAGATTTTGTGAGTTATCAGTTAAATTTGGGAAAAGAAGATGAGAATCTATACTTTTCAGAAATAGAAAAAATAAAAAGCCACTGTACTAGATTAGGGATTCCTTTATTGGGAATGGTATATGTTGTAATGAATGAAGAAAAGAATTTTTTGCATTCAATACGTGTGGCGGAGGAACTGGGATTTGATATTGTAAAAGTAAGTTGTCCCAATGATTTATCTGTGTTAAAAAAAGCTGTGAAAATAAGTAGTATTCCAATACTTGTTGCAGGTGGCGAAATGATTTCAGAAGAACTTTTTATGAAAAAAATACATGAAATTTGTGAGACTAATGTAGCAGGTTTTGCAATGGGGAGAAATATTTTTGGACATACAGAAAGTACGAAATTGATCTCTAAAATTTGTAATACCGTGTTTGAAGGTGGGGGTAACACATTATGATATTAAATACATTTGACCAAAATGCAAAATCGTATTCTGAATGGGATGTGACAAAAAATAAGAATTATCTAAAACAGTTTTATGATTTTTCAGAAATTGATATAAATGATAAGGTAATTGATATAGCGTGCGGTTCGGGTGATTTTTTACTAAATGCAGCCCCTTTGCTGGGTGAATCAAAGGGGATTGATCTTTCGGCTGAGTTAATAAAAATTGCTAGAGAGAGGCAGAGAGAAACGAAAGCCGAGAATATAAAATTTGAAGAGGGAAATATTGAGGAGCAGACAAACGATAGTCAGGGAAAATTTGATGTAGTGGTTTGCAGAATGGCATTTCATCATTTCAATAATCAAAATAGAGCGTTTTCAAATTGTTTGCGATATGGAAAACCAGTTTGCAAAGTAGCAATGCAGGATATTATAACTCATGAAAACTTGGTTGTAGATGCATATTTTGATGAACTGGAGAGATGTATCGATTGTACGCATAAACAAATAATAAGCAAGAAAGAATTTGAAAGACTTTTTGAAGAACACGGAATTGAAATTGATAAATCAATCGTGTTAGAGCGAGAAGTTGTGTTGGAACAGTATATTTCTCACGCAATTCAGTCATTAGAAGATAAAAATTATATAGATCAGTTAGTAGAGCGTGGTATGAAAAATCCTATTATTAGTAAATACATTTACGAAAAAGAAAATCAAATTATATTTAAAAGAAGAGTGCTATTGATTATGGGAAGGAGAAAATAAATATGAAATATACAGTAGGGTATAATTGGGACGAAACACTATTTTCAAAAATTGATTATCCAGAAATTGAAAGCGTCTATGCCGGGACGGGAGATTCGGTTATTGGAAGTGGAAGAGCACCTTTAGTAATTCAATCTGTTAATGAAAGTCAAATTAAAAGAAGTATTGATATTGCTCATAAACAAGGCCTTAAATTTGAATTTACATTGAACTCTGGTTGTATTTCTAATAAAGAATTTACAAAAGAAGGGCATAGAGAAATTGTTGAATATTTGGAATGGTTAGATGAATTAGGTGTTGATTCTATTACGGTAACTTTGCCATCTATTATTAACATTGCTAAAAGATATGTACCTAACATGAAAATTAAAGTATCAACCTTTCAGAAGATAGCTTCTGTTGAATCTGCAAAACGCTTTGAAGCATTAGGAGTAGATGCAATTATGCTTGCAGAAAATTGTAATCGTGATTTTAAATTGTTGGAAGAAATAAGGAAGGCAGTCGAGTGTAAGATGGTTTTGATTGCAAATGTAGGATGTGTGTTTCAATGTCCTAATTCTCATTCACATATTGTGAGTACAGCACATAGTTGTGACCGGGATGCTAAACAGTCTATTTTCACAATAATCCCTCACTCTGCAGATTGTATGATTGCAAAATTGGAGAATCCAACAAATATAATTAAGGCAAGATATATTCGCCCAGAGGATGTGTATTATTACGAAGATATTGGTATTGATATGCTAAAATTATGTGATCGTCATACAAAAACAGATATGATTGAAGAACGGGTTAAGGCATATGTTGAAAGAAAGTATAGTGGAAATCTGATGAATATCATCGGACAAAAATCAGAAAGAAAGTCAGATGAGATTAATTCAGGAGAATTTGAAAAATTATTGAATCAGAGTGAAGAGTGTGAGAAAAAAACTTTTGAATATTTTAAATACTTTAATTTTTCTATATCTGATTTAATTTATATTGATAACGATCAATATCCAGCAGATTATCTGAAGCATTTCATGAATAATGATTGCATAAGAACGAATTGTTCTGATTGTAATTATTGTGAAAAAATCGCAAAACAAGTTCTCACGGTAAAAGCTGATGAGATACAGGAAGTTGTTAAGGGATTAAAAGTACTAAAAGAAAAAATGTGTACGGGAAGTATTCTGTGTTGATCATTTATTATATTAATTTTAAGGAAAATAAAGAAGATATATTAAAATATTTGAATTATGTATCTATATACAAAAGAAAAAGAATTAAACAGTTATTAAAAACAGCTAGAAGGCTATCTGCATATCAAACTTTACTGGGAGAAATTCTATTAAAATATATTTTAATAGAAAAATATAAAATGCATTATGAAGAGATTGATATAAAAGTAGACGCTAATGGAAAACCGTTTTTGAATAATTGTGAAATTAATTTTAATATATCTCATTCTGAACATATGGTTTTGTGTGGTGTTGATAAAAGTCCGTTAGGTGTTGATGTGGAAAAAATTGAGACTACAAAATTAATACATGCAGAAATTTTTTCGGCTTGTGAAGCCTATTTGAAATTAGAAGGTTCAGTAGAAAAAGTTTACACATTATATCATTCCTATGTAAAAGGAAATTGTGACATGGAGATAAATAGAATAGTTCAACAGCAAAAAAAGGGTGGATACGTTATAAGTGTTGCGTCTGAAACTTTTCTCACAGAAAAGAAGATTTTTCAAATGCAAGAAGTAACGTATAATGCGTTGTTCAAGAATATACGATTGTGAGGAGATTAATATGAAAGAATTGTGGTATGATTTAACGCAAATAAAAGATGATAGGAAATTATATTTATCTTATGCACTCCAGCAAGGGTATAAAGGAATCTATATAGATAAGGAGTGCCTGGATCTTATTTCTGTAATTCCGGAAGAAGTGAAAATTATTTATGATTATCCATTTCTAAAAGATGATAAATATATTTTACCAAAAGAATTAGAGAAAAGAAAAGTGATAATAGCGTCAGAAGATACGCAGGCTTTAGAGAAACTAAAAAAGAAAAATTATAGTACATGTTATGCAATCAAAGTAGTAGATCGGCAATCTATGGAAAAAGCAATTACGTTATCTGAAAAGGCTAAATATATTTTGATTGAGTTTGAAGATGTTACTAATATTCCATTGGAGCTAATTGTAGCGTTTTCACAACATAATAAGTGTCGAGTTTTGAAACGCGTTAATACAGCAGAAGATGGATGGATTGCAACCATGACAATGGAAGAAGGAAGTTTTGGTGTTTTATTATCAACAGACAGTTTTGCTGCTATGCAAAAATTGAGTATGAAAATATATAACACAAGTAAAGCAATAGAGTTGTCAGAACTTACAGTCAATAGAATAGAGCATATAGGGATGGGAGATAGAGTGTGTATAGACACAATATCAAAATTAAAAGTTGATGAAGGGATGCTTATCGGCTCTACTTCAGAAGGTGGAATTCTAGTAAGCTCTGAAAATCATTACTTGCCTTATATGGACTTGAGACCATTTAGAGTAAATGCAGGTGCCATTCATTCCTACATATTTTGCGAAAATAATAAAACAAAATATTTATCAGAGTTAAAAGCAGGTGATAACGTGCTAGTAGTTGATACAAAAGGAATGACTAGGATAACTGCAATTGGTAGGGTAAAAATAGAGAGACGTCCTATGTTAATGATAGAATGTATAGCTAAAGATCAGAGAAAGCTTAATGTTATTGTGCAGGATGACTGGCATATCCGTTTATTAGCTAAAGGGAAGGTATGTAATGCAACAGAGTTAAAGAAGGGTGACAAGTTATTAGGTGTAACATGTGAAGCCGGAAGACATTTAGGTGTAAAAATAACAGAAACTATTGTAGAGAAATAGGTGTAAATTATGAAGAAAAGAGTGGTAATCACAGGTATTGGTGTAGTAGCAGCCAATGGCCAAGAAAAAGAAATCGTTTGGGATAATTTATTTGCTGGGCGGTCTTATGTGGAATTTGATAAACATATGGATGATATTGGTGCCAAATCAAAGGTGAATTGTAGTATTAAGGATTTTGAGTGGCATAGACTAAGTCAGCAATACGGACTTGGCGAATATGACAATGAAGCTAGATTCATCAAATTTGCGTTAATTGCAGGGATAAAAGCGTTTGAAGACTCAAAACTTAAATCAAGTTCATATAATCCATCGGAAGCCGGTGTGGTTTTTGCTTCTGCAATAGGAGGAACCCCTACTTTTGAGAATATATATCAACAACTAATTGACAAAGAAACTAATACATTGAACTATAAACCTATAGGTGAGTTTTTCTATAATGCGGGAATGTTAAATTATCCGGCGAACATTTTGTGTAAAAGATATAACTTCCAAAATATGTGTACGGCCATATCTACAGGATGCACAGGAGGTATCGATACGGTTGGCATGGCATATGAGGCTATACAGTGTGGGCAGGCAAAAATAATTATGGCGAATGCCTCAGAAGCACCATTAGCAGATATCACATATGCAACGTTAGATTCTATAGGTGCATTGTGTACTGCAACAGGAGAATATAATACACGTTCACGGCCATTTGATAAAAACAGAGCAGGATTTGTAATAGGTGAAGGAGCAGGTGCTATTATTTTGGAAGAGTTAGAGCATGCATTAGAAAGAGATGCACCTATATATGGAGAGGTACTGGCATATACAAGTAAAAATAATGCCAATCATATGACGGATCTATTAGGAAATGGAGAGGCTTTAGTATATGCAATTGATGAGGCTATAAATCAAGCTGGAATTTCAAAAAAAGAAATTGATTATATTAATGCACATGGCAGTTCGACCAAACAAAATGATATTTATGAAACAACAGCTTTTAAAAAAGTATTTGGGGAACATGCATATAGAATAAATATCAATTCTACAAAATCAATGCTTGGACACTCATTGGCTTCGGCTAGTATGTTAGGGGTGATAGCTGTTCTAGGGAGCTTTAAGTATGCTAAGGTTCATCCGACTATTAATTTGAAGACACATGATCCAGAGTGTGATTTGGATTATACACCGAATATTGCTGTAAAAAGAAATGTACAAAAAGCTATGTTAACAGCAAGTGGTTTTGGTGGAATACATTCGGTAGGAATATTCGCTAAATTTGAGAGGAACAAGTATGAATACTAGAAAATTATATATTACAGGGAGAGGAATGGTTAGTCCGGCAGGATGCGAAATAGAAGAGATGTGGCCACATCTTAAAGCGGGAAATGTTTTGTATGATTCTTTAGAATTAAGTGGGAATTTACCATGCAAGATAGGCGGGAAGGTTAAGGAATTTAACGCTTTAACATATATTCCCAAGAGAATTGTTAATAAAACTGATATTTTTTCACAGTTTTTCTTGGCATCTGTTGCAATGGCGATTAAAGAGTCTGGATTAAATATTTCAGAGAATAATGCATTTGATATTGGGATTTTTTATGGAAATAACTCAGGAGGTTGGAATATCTGTGAAAGAGGATTTTATGAATTATTTCAAGAGTCATATGAAATGGTAAATCCATGGCAGGCAACTGCATGGTTTCCGACAGCAAGCCAAGGGTATGCTTCTATAATATACGGAATTAAAGGTTACAGTAAAACATTTGTTGCAGATAGGGTTAGTAGTGCGGCTGCTTTATATCATGGTCTTCAATCTATTTGTAATAAGAGAAATCATAAAATTATTGTAGGAGGATCAGAGGCACCACTAACTGCACTTGGAACAATATGTTATAACGAGAGTGGCTGTATTACAAATAAAAGAGAGAAATCTGCATGTAAACCATTTATAGAAAATTCACAAGGTATTATCTTGAGTGAAGGAGGTGCAGCAATAACTATTGAAACTGCTGAAGAGTTGGGGAGTGTTCCAATCGCAGAGATAGTAGGATTTGCTACTAATATTAATACAAATGAACAGATTTTTGGAATTGGCGAGTGTATGAAAATGGCATTGAAGGATGCAAAAATGTCTATAGATGATATTGATTTGATTATACCAGAAGGGAATGGCGATTGGAAGTCGGATTGCCTTGAAAGAGAGGCTATTCTCAATACATTTGGAAAGCGAAAAAATCAATTGCCTATATTTTTTACAAAGTATTTGTTGGGACATCTATATGGAGGAGCATTAATTGCCGATATAATCTCTGCCACATTAGTGCTGGCACATAATGATATTCCTAAGTATAGGTTTATAGATGAACTGGAATGTTTGTTTACTGATAAATTAAACAAATCTGTAGAAAATGTATTAGTTAATTCGAGGACTACAGCTGGAGTTAACTATTCATTTATTATATCAAAGGTAAAAAAGGAGGAAGTGCAATGAAGCAAAATGTATTAGAGTTTGTAAAAAACGAAATATGTGAAATGGGTTTTGAAGAATCGGAGGTAAAGGATGAGTCAAAAATTCGGAGTGACTTGGGATTAGATTCTTCAGAAGTAGTGGAGTTATCGCTGAAAATAAAAAAGGCTTTTAATTTAGATATTGAATTAAAAGAGGATTTTACTTTAAAAGAAATTGAGAGAATAGTACTGGGAGGAAATAAAAATGAATAAAGAAACAAAAGATTTTTATGAATTTGCGTATAAACATAGAAATGGTATTGAAAAACAGTGGACTGCAGGAACTGCTAATCCAGAATTGGTTAATTTGGTTTATACAAATAGAATTAAAGCCGGTTCTAAAATCCTTGAAGTTGGCTGTGGATTAGGAACAGAATCAATCTTTTTGGCTGTAAGAGGTATGCAAGTTACTGCGATGGATCTGTCAGAAAATGCAATTAATACTGGGAAGGAAATTGCAAAACAATATGAAGTAGATGTTGATTGGATAGTAGGAGATTTATTGGAAACGGATTTATTTGAACAGGAATTTGATGTGATTACAGATCAGGGATGCTTTCATCATATGAAAGAAAGCGAATTTAAAAAATATGAAGAAAAAATTGCAAAATATCTTAAACCAGGTGGGCTGTTTATCTTACGTGCGTTTTCAGATGCATTGCCACCAGGAGAGCAGCCGAGAAGAGTGTCCAGTGATGATATGATTGAGACATTTCATAAAAATTTCAAACTAGAGCACCTGGAGAGAATATTGTCATTTAGTTCTGAGAAATATGAAAAGCCAATGTGCTGGTATTCATTATGGATAAAAAGATAAAAATATGTAGAAACGCAGCAGATGAACTTCTGTTTTCTATTTCGGAAAAAGATAAGAGTAGGTATGCAATGCATACGGAAGAGAAAAAAATTAGATATGAGGAATACATAACAGAAGTTGAAAAATATATGAAACTTTTAGTGTCTATTTATGGGACTCAAAGAGCAATGATTGGTTTGGTGATGGATGATTGTTTAGAGTTTATATATATTTTTTGGGCATGTATAAAGCTTAATTTGGTTCCTGTTTTAGTAAATAATAAATTTACAGATACAACCATAATGAAATGTTTCGATTCAGCTATGTTGGGAAATATAATTATTGATGTCGAGAGAAGTCAAAAAGTATTTTCAAAAGAGAACTCTTATCTAAATGCAAAATGTCATAATAAAGTTTTATTTTTTACTAAGAAAAGTAAAATTAAAAGAATTGAGAATCAGGTGGCATTCGGTATCTTCACGTCTGGAAGTACAGGAATTCCAAAATGTGTTCTACATACACATGAAAGTATGATAAGGTGCGTAAATCTGTATTATAAGGAAACATTGAAGATTAAATGCAGCGATATCGTATATTCCGCATCAAAAATGATGCATACATATGGATTAGGAAATACGGTTTTCCAAACAGTGGGAATACGTGCTTCTTCTGTTGTATGTGCTGATGGTACTGTTCATAGTATCATCAGCAATATACATAAATATAGACCAACTATTTTTTTTGCTACACCTTCAGTATATCAAGAAATCTTAATTATGGCAGAAGAAAAGGAGATTGATTTATCATCCATTAATTCTTGTTTTAGTGCTGGAGAATATCTTTCACCTAGTCTTTATGAGGATTTTTTGAAAAAATTTGGATTAAAAATTTTTGATGGTATGGGTAATACAGAATATTTAACAACTTTCATTTCGAATACGAGGGAAGCACATAAAAAGGGAAGTTGTGGAAAATGTATAGCGGGATTTGAAGCTAAAGTATTGGATAACAATGGTAAGAGAGCAAAAAAGGGTATGGTTGGTCGTTTGTATATAAAGGGACCTACAAATTTTTATGGATATTATGGAGAACAAAAAGTATATACTGCAACCGAATATTTTAATACAAATAATTTATGCTATATGGATGATGATGATTTTATTTGGTTTGTGGGAAGAGAAAATATGCTTTTTAAAGTAAGGGGGCGTTGGGTTAATCCTTTAGAAATTGAAAATTTGTTAGAGGAAGTAGAGGATATTGAAGAGTCACTTGTTATAAATGATTCGAGAGAGAGAGGCAATGAAATAATTCTGTATATAAAATTGAAAAAAGAGAAAGGAGTCACTGATGTAAATTTAAAACATAGAATCAAAGTAATGATAAAAAAAAGACTAGAACACTATAAGTGTCCATCAAAAATAATAGTTTTAAAATTTATTCCTAAAGGTGCTACGGGCAAAAAAATCAGGGAAAAAATTGTAGATCAACAACTTATTATTAAGGAGTTATAAATGGATAAGAATAATGAATTAAAAAATGGAATTAATACTACTGAACCGATGAAAGATAAAGGTGGAGAAATATATGTTTTGTTATCACCTATTAGAACTCAGAATGAAAGTATGATTATGGGATATGCGATGACTCCAGTAGGTGAGAATGTAAAAAAGCATAGACATCCTGAAAGTGAGGAATGCTTTTTTGTTATTAGTGGTGAAGGTGAAGTTATCTTAGAGAATGATGTATGTATTAACTTTAAACAAAATGATGCAGTAAGAATTCCTAAAAATGTAGAACATATGATTAAAAATACGGGAGAGAAAGAGCTGAAAGTTGTATTTGCAGCAGCACCGTTGGCAAGTGCAATGAAATTAGGTCATGTAAACGGAGGTAAATAATGAAAAAAATTATTGAAAATGCACCGGAGGTTGCAAATGCCTTTTTCGAGTTAACAAATACAATTACATTACATAATGAAAAATTTGATCCTAAAATAAAAGAGTTAATTTTAATAGGAATGTTCATAGCAGCTGGAGAATATAAAGGTGTGAAGACGCATATGGAACGTGCAATTTGTGCGGGAGCGACAAGGGATGAATTAATTGGAGTTGCGTTATATGCAATACCGGTAGTTGGTGTGGGTAAGGTTAATAAGGCTCTGGATGAAATGTATGAGGTGTTACTCGAAAAAGGGCAATAATATTAATATGAATGTAGAATTTAGAAAGGACAAGTTGATGAAAATTATAGATTTGAGTGTACCGATTTGTAATAATCCTTCAGAACCCATGCGTATAAAAGTACAAAGGAAAGACCATGAAAAAGGTGCGGTAGAAATGGCTAGAAATGCACAAACTAAGCCATTTTCTGGAATAAAGAGAATGGTTGAATTTGTCAAGTACTCAATAGGTATACGAAAAATGTGGTCAACAGATTTTCCACAGGGTAAATTTATTACTTTAGATACAGTCACACTACCTACTCATATGGGGACTCATATTGATGCCCCCTATCATTTTGGTCCTTATTGTTCCAATAAAAAAGCAAAAACAATCGATGAATTACCTGTAGAATGGTTTTATGGGAATGCAATTAAACTGGATTTGCGTCATGTGGAATTAGGAAACCAAATCATGAAAAAAGATATTATTAAATCATTAGAAGATATTGATTACGAAATACAAAATAATGATATTGTTTTGATTTGGACGGGGATGGATTCATATTGGAAAAAGGCGGAATATTTTACTAAGTCATCTGGAATGTCTAGAGAAGCAACAGAGTTTTTAATAGATAAAGGTGTACATATAATAGGGATTGATGCGTATGGATTTGATAGATCAATACCTATTATGCTGGATGAGTATTTGAGAACTAAAAACGAGGAGGTATTATGGCCGGCCCATATGTTGGGAAGGGAAAAGGAATATGTTCATATTGAACGGATGACAAATTTTGAATATATTCCTCAAAAAAACTTTAAGATTTCATGTTTCCCATTAAAATTAGTAGGATGTGATGCTAGTTGGGTTAGAGCTGTTGCTATAATGGAGGAAGAAAATGATGAATGGATACACAGAGAATAGCATTGTTGTCTATGGAAAACCCATGGAAATTTTTAAACTTACAAATGAAATAAAAAAGTGGCCTGAATTATTTACGGAATACAAAGAGGTAGAAGTTTTAAATATAGCAGAAAATATTGTGACATTTAAGCTGACTACCTTAGAAGGAAATAGTTGGGTTTCAGAGAGAAAGATAGATGAGGAGCATATGTTGGCAACTGCGAAGAGACTTTATCCAATGTTTCCATTTAAAGAGATGTATATAACTTGGCAATATGAGGAATTACCACAAGATTTAGGCGTAGTTATGACTTGGATTCAAGAATTTGATGTGGATCCTCAATGTGGTCATGATATATATGATATGGAATCATATTTAAATCGAACAACACGGATACAGATGAAAGCAGTTAAAAGAAAGGTTGAAAGTATATTAAATGAAAAATCTATGCCATAAGTATGCATATATATATGGTAAAAAAGTATCTTGGTATGAAACGAAAGAGATTTCTCACAATAAAAAAACAGTTCTTTTTGTACATGGTATTGCTTCCAAAGGCGAACACTGGGAGGGGATTGTTTCAGCGATAGTAGGACAGTATAATGTTTATATTATTAATCGACCAGGATATGCTACAAGTGATTTTTATGGATGTAGTAATTTAAAATTATATTGTGACTTTTTAATTGAGTTGTTTAGAATAATGGGTATTCCTACACCATTTATATATGTGGGCCATTCATTAGGGGCATTTTTAGGATTATATTTATCAATGTATGTGAAGAATATTGAAAAACTGATTCTGCTAGCGCCATTTGTAAAATATAATGTATCAAATGTGTTGTGTTATTCAGAAGTGGAATGCAAAAAAAAAGTTTATAATTCTTCCATGCATAGTTTTCCAACTGACATTTCGCAAGAAATGGTGGAAGGATTTCAAAAAGATATTGAACAGATGTCAGCAGCAGCTATTTTTAATGACTTTCGTATACTGTTGAATCATGAAATAGATATAAATGAGCTTGGATCAAATATATTACCTACATATATATTATATGCAAGCGATGATGAAGTTGTGTCTATAAGGAAAATCCGAAAAATCTGTGAAAATATAAAGTTTTGTAAAAGTTATAAGATTCAATGGGGAGGGCATAACTTTTTTATTAGTAATCCAGAGGAATGTATAGTGGCTATAAAAGAGATACTTAAAATAGAATAATAAATTAGGTAGCATGGTATAAAATTTGAAAATTTGTTAAACGAATGACAAATAGGAAAAGAATAAAGGAAGGATAAATATTATTGCAAAAGGCGAACGGAAAGTGTTATACTATTAGTACAAAGATAAAAACACAGTCCGGTTGGTAGTCCGGACGCAATAAATATGTTGTAAGTAACCTGCCTCCTTGGTTGTCCGTTCTTTGTAGTTTTTTATAAGGAGGAAGACATATGGAAAAGGTAGTGGTAAGTTTAAAGATTTTCTTCGAAGATCCATTTTGGGTAGGCATTATTGAAAGATTATATGAAACAGAACTAACTGTAGCAAAAGTGACTTTCGGACCTGAACCCAAAGATTACGAAGTATACAGTTTTTTTCTGGAAAATTATTATAACTTGAAATTTAGTAATCCTGTAGCTGGAGTATCTATAGAAGAAAAAAGAAAAAATCCAAAAAGAGTTCAACGTGATGTAAAAAAGCAGCTTTCTAATGTAGGAATAGGAACTAAGTCTCAACAGGCGTTAAAGTCACAATACGAAGAAAATAAAAGTGAACGGAAAAAAAATCGACGTGAAAAGAAGGCAGAAGATTTAGAAAGGCGCTTTTTGTTGAAACAAGAAAAAAAGAAGGAAAAACACCGTGGACACTAGGTAAGAAGAGATTTTTTAGAGTTTATAATAATTTATCATTACAGCCAATATAGTAAAAGGACAATAGCATTTGCTATTGTCCTTTTATTTTACATGAAAGTAACGTAAAAAAGACATGGTTAAATTTAAAAATAAAAAATATGTTATTCTAAAAAAAAATCTAAGGAGAACATATGGAATATAATATTGATAAGCAACACGAAAAAGGGAAATTACATGCGATTGAGCGAATAACTAAATTATTAGATGAAAATAGTTTTAATGAATTAAATCATTTTATGGAACAGGAAGATATTCCTTATGATGGCGTGATTACGGGATACGGGTACATTGAGGGAGCGTTAGTTTTTGTATATGCACAGGATTTTACTATAAAAGGCGGAACTGTTGGAAGTAAACATGCAGAAAAAATTTCTAAAATATTAGAATATGCTATTGAAAATCGTGCACCTATTATAGGGATTAATGACTCCGGTGGTGCAAGGATCCAAGAGGGTGTTAATGCATTAGCGGGATATGGAAAAATATTTTATTTGAATACAAAAGCATCTGGTTATATACCACAAATTTCAATTATTGCAGGTCCGTGTGCTGGTGGAGCAGTGTATTCACCGGGGATAACAGATTTTATTTTTATGATAGAAAATATTTCATCGATGTATGTAACAGGACCCAAAGTGGTTGAACAGGCAACAGGTAAGAAATGTGATTCGGAAACTTTAGGAGGCTCAAGACTTCATGAAGAAAATTCTGGAGTTGTACATGCAGTATATCAAGAAGAAAAATGCTATTGTGAAATAAGGAAATTAATTAGGTTGCTAGAAAATAGAAATCATAGAGAACTTAGTTACCGAAAAAAGTTTTTTCAAAATTGTAGAAGTGTTGTGCCGAGGAACTCAAGAAAAACATACGATATACGAGCTGTCTTGAATATCATATTAGATGAGTCCAGCTTTTTTGAAATACAACAAAAGTTTGCTCCCAATATAGTCATTGGAATGGGAAAGCTTTCGGAAATGACAGTTGGAATAGTTGCGAATCAACCAAATTGTTATGCCGGGGTTTTAGATTGCGATGCAAGTGATAAGGCAGCACGTTTCATTAGATTTTGCGATTCTTTTGACATACCGATTATAACGCTAGTGGATGTCCCAGGCTTTTTGCCAAGTATGAAGGAAGAAGAAAAGGGAATCATACGACATGGAGCAAAGTTGCTATTTGCATATGCAGAAGCAACAACAATAAAGATTACTGTTATTCTTAGAAAAGCATACGGTGGTGCATATATTGCAATGGGAAGCAAATCATTGCATGCAGATATAGTTTTGGCATGGCCTACTGCTGAAATTGCAGTGATGGGTGCAGAAGCTGCAGTTGATATACTGTATCATAAAAATATTGAAATGAATAGTGTTGGGTATAGGGAAGAAAAAATTAAGGAATATAGCGAACAATATATAAATAGCAGAATTGCTCTTAAAGAAGGCTATATTGATAAAGAAATATCGCCTAACAATACTAGAGAAGAGATATTTAATGCACTAAAAATGTTGAAAGGGAAAAATGGTGGGTTACAGAACCTACCTAAAAAACATGGGAATATACCACTATAAAAAAGATATAGGAGAATAAAAATGATTGCATGCATGTTTCAAGGTCAAGGGAGCCAAAAAGAAGGTATGGCAGATCAGCTGCTAGAAAAATATGAGGAAGAGTTTGAGATTACAAGCGAAATTTTGGGAGAATCTGTTAAAGAAATTTGTTTACATAATGACGAAAAATTAAGAAATACAAAATATACGCAACCAATATTGTTTTTGATTAACGATTTAATGTATAGAGAGTATTGTATTTATAATGAAGAGCCTCAGTATTTGATAGGACATAGCCTTGGGGAATATAATGCACTTTGTGCAGCCAAAGTTTTTTCTTTTGAAGAAGGGGTAAAATTGACAAAAATAAGAGGTGAATTGATGGCTTCAGTTGGAGAGGGATCCATGTTAGCGATTATAGATTTGCCGTTTGAGGAAGTTGAAGAAATCATTGCTAATTTTAACAGGGTATATATATCCAATATAAATTCGTTCGCCCAAGTAGTTGTATCAGGAGAGAAAGATGAAATAAGGAAGCTACAATCCTTTTTGCAAAAGAATAATGTGAAAAGTGTAGTATTGAACGTAAGTGGGGCCTTTCATTCACCTTATATGGCACCAGTGATACCGACTTTTCGTGAAACATTAGAAGTTATAGAATTATCGGAACCAGCGAAAATTGTCGTATCAAATTTTTCTGCTCTTCCATATACGAAGGAAAATATAATTAATAATTTATGTTTACATTTAACGAACCCAGTGCGCTGGGTAGAAAGTAATATATATTTAAAGCAACAAGGGGTGGAAAAGATGGTACAAATTGGTCAGGGACATACACTTAATGCATTTGCAAGAAATATTTGGAAGTATAGTAACACTTAATGTATATAATAAACGTAAGCATGTATTGTTTATTCAGTTTGATTGATAACATATTTTATAAAGAATAGTAAAAATAGGTGGAACAGAGAACAGAGTGTACATTATATCTTGTTCTCTGTTTTTGGTTGAATAATAAATAATTCTATAGGTGAGATTAACAAAAGTAGTCGATAAAGTTACATATAGATGAGGTGATTGTGACGTAGTATTCTGAAGCAGTAATTTTCGTTTTATAATATGAAATGGTGCAGTGACAAAGGATTTATATGATAAAAATAGTAAATAAGTTGTATATATTTCTAAAATGAGTTGTATTGATGTATTAATAAGACGCTTCTGGGTATGTATGATAAATATATACTTTAAATAGAGGTGTAGATTATGGAAAAAAGTGGAAGAAAAGATGCAACGAAACATTTATATATCGAAATGGGAAAACGCCTTAGGATTATTCGAATTCAATTGAATTATACACAAGAGCAGTTAGCAGAGATTTTGGAATTGAGTACACCTTATTACGGGAAAGTAGAACGTGGTATATACGGATTATCCTTGGAGAAGTTGGTACTTGTTAATAAAAAACTGGATATTGACATTAATTATCTATTAACAGGAGTTAAAGCTGGAAGTTTTTCATTGGATAAAATTATAAATGAATGTCCAAGAGAAAAAAGATATGATTTAGAACAATTAATTAAATATGCTGCAAATCTTGTAAAAGAAACTAACAAATAGTTTTGAACAAAGTAAGGTGAGGATATGTTAGAGATTGCTGTGTGTGATGATGAATCAATCATGACTTCAAAAATTGAAAATTTGTTAGAAAGAATCGGGAAGGGGGATTTGGAAATAGATGTCTTCTATGATGGAAATACTTTAGTAGATTATATAATAAATGGAAAGAGATATGATATTATTTATCTTGATATAGAGATGAGTAATAAAAATGGAATTAGTGCAGCTAGAGAAATTAGAAAGGTTGATAAAAAAGTTATTATAATGTATGTTTCAAGTTATGAATCTTATGCCAAAGAAGTTTTTGAAGTATCAGCGTATAGATTTATTATTAAACCTATAGATACAAATATATTCCAAAAGTACTTTGAAGCAGCTAGGGCAGAAATCACAGCTCAACCTCGATATTTTAGATATCAATATAATAAAGTGACATATAGAGTAAGTATTGATGAAATATTATATTTTCAAAGTGACCGTCGGGTTACATATATTATTACAGAAAACGGTAGTAATAAGTGCTATGGAAAGTTAAACGATATAGAAAAGAACTTGATTAAATCTAATATACACTTTTTGCGAACGCATCAATCATTTTTGGTAAATCCGAAATATGTATTTAGATATGTTTACCATTCTATTGAATTAATTGATGGTACAATACTTGCGATTAGTGAAAACCGGAGAAAAAGGGTAAGTGAATTATTTTGTTCATTAGTAGGAGAAGATATTATTGTTTAAAGAAACTAAAGAGATTTTAGAGTTGTTAATTGTAGCGGCATTATCTATAGTAATTCTAAAAACATATTTTGAGATTTTCTTTCAAAAAAAGACGAAAGCAGGTTCATATCAAAAAATTTTTGTCATCTACTTTTTGTGGCAGGTTTTGATGGGAAAATTTATCAATTTTCCAGGATATATAAATATTATTATAAGTATAGTGATAACATATATTATATGTATATGTGAATATGAGGGAGTGAAAATTCAAAAAATAATATTTTCTGTTCTAATTAATACAATTTGGATGCTCATGGAATTTTTTGTTGGATATGCTTTCCTATTATGCAATATCGATTATAAACTTCCGAGGTTTTGGGGATCTATCTCATCAGAACTACTCACGCTAGTATTTATTTTGATTTTGAGAAATTTCTTTTATAATGAAAATATCAAAAACCTTTCAAATAAACATAATACTATTTTATTATTAATACCCATGGGAAGTATGTTGGTTGTTTATAATATTTTTAATATGAGTGTGAAAATAGAAGAGAAATATTATATAAAAGAAGCATTAATAAATTCCGTAATTATACTGATTTTAAATATTATTGTGTTTAAGCTATATTTGAATTTGTCAAAAGAAAAAGAGTTGCAGAAGTATAATACTGTTTATAAACAGCAGCTGGAGTTGTGTAATCAACATATGATTGAGAAAGAAACTGTTATGATGGAAGCTATAAAAAATAATCATGATCTTAAACAACATTTTATTCTGTTGATGGAACTAATTGATAAACAAAATAGCACTGCGGCCATTGCATATTTGCAAAAGCTGATCAATATACAAGTTTTTACAAATAATGGCATTTGTAGAACTAATAATATTGTAGTAGATTCTCTAGTCAATGCTAAATATGCAATGGCAGTCAAAAATAATATAAAATTTGAATGTGACATTCATATACCTGTGCAGTTACCTTTTGAAAATGCTGATATTTGTATTATATTAGGGAATATAATAGATAATGCAATCGAAGCAACAGAATTATTGGCAGAAGATAAAAGAAAAATTAATTTTTATATGAGATATGAAAAAGGTGTTTTAATTATAACGGTGGTGAATAATTATAATGGAAAAATCAAGAGAAATAAAAATGGGAAAATTATATCACATAAGAAAGATTGGATAAATCATGGGATTGGATTAGAATCTGTAAAAAATATTGCAAACAAATATAATGGCTCTACGGTATTAGATATAACAGAAACTAGATTCATTATTAAGATTATGTTATGCAAACCAGAGTAAAAGTTACATAGTTTGTAAGCGCAAAATAATTCGACGGATTGTGTTGCCCTAAAAATCATTCCATAATAATCAATAGAAAATGCAAGCATTTCACTTCATCTTCTCTTGCTAGAAATGATAGATGCGAGCATTTTACTCTATCCGATTTATGGAGGTGTGCTCATGAGAAGCAAAAGAATACCTGCCGAAGAACAATACCGT
>OGUQ01000181.1_pt1 | contig 66137 bp, 56 predicted proteins | sample 1574701 | NCBI WGS metagenome assembly OGUQ01 (sample SAMEA2582087, study PRJEB24529) | metagenome | biome: Human gut stool | place: China | collected 2011 | reverse complement strand
TATTTATTAACACAAAAAGTTGCTCAAAAATTTGGCTATGTCTTAGGAATCGGGATGGGAAGTCCTACTCAATGAGCTATGTTCTAATCCTTAACCGAAAGCATATCCCGGTGTCCTTCATCGGGAGGAGAAACACATTCTCCGCGCTTTCATGTTGCAAAAGTAATATTTATTTCAGACTTATGCAAATTTTTGAAGAGAAAAAATGCATTTTAATAGCTGATTTGTTGAAAAAAAAAGTTCTTTCCTCCCGTATTACGTATAGTGTAATTGATGTAAATGTATATATATAATATACTTGGTATAGTGTAGGGAAGAAAAAATAGCTCCTAACTATCTGATATTCAATATCTTCTATTTTTAGGATTCGCCCTGGTAGTCATTCGGGCATCTCTGAAGGCATATTATTCGCCCTGATGGTACCTATTATTGGCTCTGGTAGTCATTAAAAAAGGTTAATTCGCCCTGGTAGTTATTGAGCACTCAAATGAGGTAAACAAACGATGTTCTTCCGTTTACCAACTGATGTGGCTGAGCTGGGTTAAGGATATGGCTGCACTGGGTTACGCAGACGGCTGGACAAGGTTAAGGATTCGACTGCATCGGGTTAAGGATTCGACAACGTAGGCTAACGGAGTCGTATCCGTCGATTTATCGAGACGGCTTGACTCGCTGACAGAAACATCTGGAGTAGCTGACTGAACCATATCAGTATTCTGCTGCATACGCTTGCATGCAAAAGTATACATAATTGAGCCAAATAGTGCACAACTGGTACTTATCGTACCAAAGTGGACAAGTGGAGCTCCGCCGATGTTGTATCTTTGTATCAGCATTCGGGAAGAGACCGGTGCACAACATGATTATTCACAATTTTAAATTTTTATGTATTATGGCAATTAATTACAGTTTAGTAAAGCTTGCGTCAAAATTTGGTGACAAAGCAGGAGTTCCTAAGTTCTACGCACGTGCTCAGATGAACGAGTCTATTTCGCTCAAGAAGTTTGCGAAGTTGATCTCTATGCAGACCACTGTATCCTATGCGGATGTAACAGCCGTTCTGGTCAGTATGCAGGAGAACATGATCATCGAGTTGCAGCGAGGCAACCAGATTGATTTCGGCGAGTTGGGCAAGTTCCGCCTCCAGCTTACCAGTGAGGGTGCGGCAACCGCAGCCGAATTTAAGAGCGACATCAACATCAAGGGTGTGAACATCCAGTTTATCCCGGGCAGCGATCTTGCCAACATCTTCGTAGGTATGGAGTTTGAGCAGGTTGCATCACGTGCCGTACAGAAGGCTGCCCTCAAGGCTGAGAAGGAGGGTGCCAAGACCCTCGACATCGAGGAGGCTAAGAAAAAGCCTGCCAAGGACAATGCTTCTTCAGGCGGCGATACCACGGGTGGCAACACCTCAGGCGGCAGCACTACTGGCGGCAGCACTACTGGCGGCGAAACCACGGGTGGCGGAACAGGCAGCACTGGCAACACTGGAGACGGATTAGAATAATTAACCTTTTAAAACAGAATAGATTATGACAGAAAAGAACAAGCAGAAATGGAATGAGATTATCAAGTTTGCAGTAACCGTACTGACAGCTCTCCTCGGGGCGTTGGGCGTTTCGGCAGGTGGACTTTAGAGTGATGCCTATGAGAGACATCGATATGATAGTGGTGCATTGCAGCGGCAGCCGCTGCGATCACCGTTATACGATGAAGATGCTGCGCTACGACCATGTTCATAACAACGGCTGGACTGACATCGGCTACCATTTCTACATCACGCTGGATGGAGTGGTTCATGCCTGTCGCCCGGTAGAGCGTATGGGCTCTCATGCCCTCGGTTACAATGCGCACAGCATAGGCATCTGTTACGAGGGTGGTCTTTCGCCCTCGGGTTGCATCAGCGACACCCGCACTCCTGAGCAGAAGGAGTCGATGAAGCATCTGATTCAGGAACTTCACCACCGTTTTCCGGGCATCCGTACCATCCTGGGCCATCGCGATTTGCCTGGCGTTCAGAAAGCCTGTCCGTGTTTTGATGCCACGAAGCTCCAGTACCTCCTGGATGCTTCCTGATTCTCTTCCATTAAGAGGGCTTTTCATGAGCAGAATCCCTCCGAATTTATTTAACAAGTTAGGGCGCATCCAATCCGGATACGCCCTTTTTCTTTGTCGTCATATTTCTTTCATTCAACAATCAACATTCAACAATCAACATTCAACAATCTCTAACTTTTTCAGAAACTTTTCCTAGAAAACTCTTGCAGATATGAAAATAAAACCGTAACTTTGCGCTATAGAATTTTAAAACAGATGGTTATGAAGTACTTAGATCCTAAGGCAGACCTTACGTTCAAGAAGATATTCGGCAATCATCCTAAAAGACTGATCAGCCTCCTGAACGCGCTCCTGCCACTCAGCGAAGAAGAGCAGATACACGAGATAAAGTATCTGCCTACAGAACTTGTGCCTCAGCTCGAAGGGGGCAAGAACACCATAGTTGATGTACTCTGCACCGATGTCAGAGGCAGGAAGTTCTGTGTGGAAATGCAGATGGAATGGTCTGACGCTTTTCAGCAGCGAGTACTGTTCAATGCATCCAAGCTCTATGTGAGTCAGGCTAAAAAGGGCGGAAAATACAGCGAACTGCAACCAGTGTATTCTCTCAACCTGATAAATGATATCTTTGCGCATGATACTCCAGATTTCATCCACAACTACCGCATCGTGCACGATAAGGATAGCAATAAGATCATCGAAGGCTTGCATTTCACCTTCATTGAACTCCCTAAGTTCACTCCTCATTCCATTGCCGATAAGCGCATGATGGTCTTGTGGCTCCGTTTCCTCACAGAAATAAATTCCAATACGAAGGATATTCCTGCCGACCTGCTTAATGATCCGGAGATTGGAAAAGCCGTAGAAGATCTTGAAGTTTCCGGCTTTACAGATGCCGAGCTCCGTGCCTATGATAAATTCTGGGATTCGGTAAGTGTTGAAAGAACCCTTCTGGATGACAGATATCAGAAAGGTATGGAAAAAGGTAAGGAAGAAGGAATTGCTGAAGGCATGGAAAAAGGTATGAACCAGAAAGCCCTGGAAATAGCTAAGAATATGCTGGCAATGGGACTTTCTGCCGAACAGGTTGCCAAGGCTACCCAGCTGCCTTTAGATATCATTAAGAATCTGAACAATACATAAAAAATATAATAGCGGAGATATTGATGACAAATATCACCATATAATCAAGGGTCTATACGCCACCTTTTCATCGTGGCATATAGACCCTTGTCGCTTCCCGTGAGGTGCAATGTGTACCAAACCTGTTAATTATAAGTAATAAAAACAAAAAATCTGTCGTTTTTATTACTTATACGAAACAAAAAGAGTATCTTTGCGAAAAATTTTACTCGTATGAAACAAAAAATATTAGAAAGACTAGGGTATTCCAATCGTATCGAACGCATGTTTGGACGTGGAATGATGATTGCATTGACGGGCCAGAGGCGTGTCGGCAAGAGTTGTGTGATGCGGCGAATTTATAATCACATCGCTGAGAATGAAGAAAATCACGTTATCTATATAGATAAGGAGAAAACCTCATTTGATATGATAGCCAACTATCAGGATCTGGAGGCTTATGTAGCAGCCAACATCGTTGAGGGTAAGGAAAACTATCTGTTTATTGATGAGGTGCAGGAGATTTCTGATTTCGAGAAAGCACTCCTCAGTATCCAATCGGATGATACCTGCCAGATTATGATTACCGGCAGCAACGCCAAGATGCTTTCGGGCGAACTGGCAACTCGCCTGAGAGGCAGATATATTGCTTATCGCATTAGAGGACTCTGCTATGAAGAGTTCCTGACGTTCCATGAACTGAAGGATGATGATGCTTCCTTGAATCTGTATCTGCAGTATGGCGGGCTCCCTCAGTTGCGCAGTTTAGGATTGGAAAATACGGATTTGGTAGAAGATTATCTTGACAATGTGTATAATACGATAGTACTTCGTGATATCATAGAGCGAGAAAACATCAGAAACATACCATTGTTGCGAACGCTGCTGAAGTTTGTGAGCGATAATATCGGTAAACAATTCTCAGCAACGAGTATTGTAAAATTTCTGAAAAGCCAGAACACCGAAACGTCTGCCAAGATGATTCTCACGTATTTGGAGTATTTAAGCAATGCTTTTATTATCGATCGAGTTAACAGATACGACATTCATGGCAAGCGACTTTTCGAGTTAGGCGACAAGTTCTATTTCGAAGACCTGGGAATCAGGAATCATATTATAGGTGGCAACAGGCGTTTTGATATCGAAAAGGTGATGGAAAACGCTGTATATATCCATTTGTGCAGGATGGGGTATAAAGTATATGTTGGTCAGATGTATAAGACTGAGATTGATTTTGTTGCCGAGAAAGCGGATAGTGTGGCGTATGTGCAAGTTACCTATCTGCTGGCTTCTGAGGAAACGGTAGAGCGTGAATTCGGCAATTTGAAACTGATAAAAGACAGTCATCCCAAATACGTGATTTCTATGGATAGGCTTTACAGTCAAACCAATATTGATGGCATTAAGCACATTCATCTGCGAGATTTTCTGAAAATGACTACTTTGGTTTGATGCCAGGTAGATTACGAATATCACCATATAATCAAGGGTCTATATGCCACCTTTTCATCGTGGCATATAGACCCTTGTCACAGATTTACACAGATATTTACCTTATAACATAAAATATGTGGGTTCCTAACTTTTTCCGTAACTTTTCCCAGAAAACTCTTGCAGATATGAAAATAAAGTCGTAACTTTGCGCTAGCATTTTAATATAGATGATTATGAAGCAGGTAGAAGAAAGATACATCAAAGCCGAGATTGCCAAGTTTACTCCGCAGGAAATGAGGGAGTACGAGACCAGCAAGATGGCATATCGCGACATCAAGAATTCCGTAGACACTGCCAAGCGTGAAGGCATAGCTGAGGGTAAGGAAATTGGTATGAAGGAAGGTATGGAAAAAGGTATGAAAAAAGGTAGAGCAGAAGGCAAACATGAGGCCAACACAGAAACAGCACAACGTTTGCTGGCAATGGGACTTTCTGCCGAACAGGTTGCCAAAGCAACCCAGCTACCTTTGGAAATCATTAAGAATCTGAGCAATTCATAAAAAATATAATAGCGGAGATGTAGATTACGAATATCTCCATATAATCAAGGGTCTATACGCCACCTGTTCATCGTGGTATATAGACCCTTGTCGTTTTTTATTCATTTTATCCATCGTATTGAATAAAATCAGTACTTTTTTATTCAATACGAATGATTTTCAGCCATTTTCTCCCGCCATTCGGTAGGAGTACAACCAAAAGCGTTCTTTGTATAAATGCAACAAGGCGCAACCTTCTCACGAAGACTGCGCCTCTAATAGTTTTCTTTTTTGTTTAATTTTTAAGAGAGTATTAACATATATATATTTGTAAGTGTAAGTTTCTTACTTGATATATAAGGATTACTGCTCCTTGTGCAACTTAGCTCTTAGATGGGCTTAGAGTTCCATCTCGAGCATAGCGTAGTAAGCCTGTGGATAACCACGGTAAACGTATGACTTGAGAGCATTTGCCTTAGTCTGACCATCTACGAGCACTCTGCCTGGTGTGATATATACACCGAGCTCCTTCTTGTTGTTGGTCTTCTTTGTGCCGATGTAAGCCAAGCTATAGTTGCTCAAGCCGCTATAGAACTGAATCTGCACCTTCTTGCCATCAGCATTGGTGTAAGTGATGTCTTGAGTAGCAGTGATAAACATCTGCTGAGCTGCATTGTAAGGCACCAACTTAATCTTTAAGTCCTGTGCAGGCAACTTCTCTACCTCAGCTTTCAGTGTGGCATCGCTGAAGTACTTTGCAAACTTGCTCACCTCTACCTGCCTAACAGTGAGCATACTGTCGCTAGGAGTTACATAGCAATAAGTGGTAACTGAATCCTTGTCAAACTTCTCTGCATCTGTAGTGCCTACGCTGCCAGGGAAGAGGATTCCACCATTGTGCATACCCTGAATCTGGCTGAAGAGAGCCTGAGACTCCTGAGGCGTTGGCCACTGGAAGCCATCGCTGTCGTCTGTATTACAAGAAGTGAATGCGAAAGCTGCAACGAAGGCAGCTACAATTGAGAATAATTTGATTTTTTTCATTTTGCTATTATGTTTTGATTCTTATTTTCTCATATTTCTCAGCCTAAATGTACCCCGATATTGTTGGTCGAGGCTCTTCAGTCCTTGTATAAAACAAGAAAAGGTGGGAAACTTGCATCACTTTTAGTTAATCTCTGTTAATGCTCTTCGCTTGTCCATTTCATAGAGCACTTTTGCCAATGTATTGTAACCTTTGACTTTCAGTTCTTAGTTGTTTGAGCTTTTTACTGTGTTATGTCTAGGTTTATCCTACATAGCGATGCAAAGTTAGTGTTTTATTTTGAAATGCGCAAGAAATTTATGATTTTCTTTCTCTTTTTCGCATAAAAATACTACTTTTGTGGAGATTTTAGGGATTATTCACCTAAAAGCGGAATGAATCGTGTAGACTCTGAATTTTACGGAAAATGAATTAATGATGAATATGATATGAAAAAGAAAGTAGGTACATTTAAGATTTGGCTGTTGGCGATTGCCGCAGTAGTGGCGTTTTCTGTCTTGCCGAAGGTTTCTTCGCTGGCAACAGAAGATCAGGCACTTGTTGTAAAGGAGAATAAGCAGGAGGCTGCGGGCGATGAATCGTCTGCAGAGAATAAGCAAGAAACTGCTGGAGAGAACAAGCAGGAAACTGCTGGAGAGGGTGCGAATCTGGAGGCGCAGGGGCTGGAGATTCCGGTATCTAAGGTTAAGGTATCTGAGACCATCAAGCATCGGTTGGCTTATACGGTATCTTATAATCATGATACGCGACAGCCGAATTGGGTAGCCTGGGCGCTGATGGGGGAGCATGCATCTGGTAAGTTGCCGCGCGGTAAGTTTGCTGATGATGAGGAGATGCCGGCACCCGTGGGCACTTTGGCGGATTATTATAACAGTGGTTTGGACAGGGGACACATGTGTCCGGCTGGTGACAACAAATGGAGTCAGCAGGCGATGGATGAATGTTTCCTGATGACCAATATGTGTCCGCAGAACCACAGTCTGAATGCGGGGGTATGGAACACGATAGAGCAGCAGTGCCGCAACTGGGCGAAGCAGTATGGCAAGGTTTATATTGTCTGCGGACCGATATTTCTGAATAAGGAGCATCGCAAGTTGGGTAAGAACAAGGTGGTAGTGCCTGATGCCTTCTTCAAGGTGGTTCTTCATACGGGCAAGAATCCGCAAGCCGTCGGCTTTATCTGCCGTAACCAGTCGCAGAAAGGCAGAAAGAAGACAGAATTCGTAAATTCAGTAGATGAAGTGGAGCGTATCACCGGCTATGATTTCTTCCCTCAGCTTCCGGATGATGTTGAGAAGAGGGTAGAGGCTAAGGCTGAAATGTTTTAAAAAGGAATTTCTGCATTATCCAGTAATAGGATATAACAAAAAAAAGGCTTTCCGTAATGGAAAGCCTTTTTCTTGAAGATCTGTGACTCGCATGGGGCTCGAACCCATGACCCCAACATTAAAAGTGTTGTGCTCTACCAGCTGAGCTAGCGAGTCAATCTTCTGCTTTATGTTTCAAAAGCGAGTGCAAAGGTACGGCAAAAATCTGAAATAACCAAATATTTTGCCATATTTTTAATGATTTTCTTCATTTTTATCCGAAATCGGGACATTTTTGCCCGTTTCTTCATGATATTGCGGCTTCTCCTTCGTTACATACCGCTGCCAGTAGGCTATGATGAGCGTTGTGAGCGGAAGGGCTACAATCAATCCCAGGAAGCCCAGAAGTGCACCCCAAACCGAGAGACTCAAGAGGAGAATGGCTGGGTTCAATCCCATCGCCTTACCCATAATCTTCGGGGTAACTACCATGTCGGTGATGACCTGTACCACACAGAACACCAGAACAGCCAGACCGAATACCAGCCAGAAGTTCTGACCTGTGTCGGCAGCCTTCAGCATGGCAAGGAATGCCGTAGGGATGAGGGCGAAGGTATGGAGATATGGAACCAAGTCCATGATGCCGATGAGAATGCCCAGACCTATCGCCATCGGGAAACCGATGATGGTAAAACCGATGCAGAACATGATGCCCATACAGAGCGCTACCAGTCCCTGACCACGGATATAGTTGTTGAGCTCGCGCTCCACATCCTTCATCAGCGCACTCCAGAACGGACGGTTCTTCTTAGGGAAGATTCTCACCCAGTTGGCTGTCAGTGTCTCATAATCGAGCAGGATGAAGAACATATATAATAAGGTAATCATCGATGCCACGATACTCATCAGTACCGTTGCCGTCTGGCTGACTACCGAGAAGACCTTAGGCATGGTGGTCTTGATGGCATCGCTGAAGTCCTTGCTTTTCAGAAAATGCTCTATCTGTTCCTGGTTAGCCTGCAGCCAGTCTTTGATCAGCGCCGTCAGGTTGTTGGTATGAGTCGTCTGATGTAGCCATCGTGTCAATACCTCACCGAGTTTGTCAAACTGGTCAATCATCGGAGGGATGATGAGCCACAGCACGCCTCCTATAACAGCGATAGCCGTTCCCATAGCGATGAGGATAGACAGCGCACGTATTCTGACGTGGAGTTTGTTTTCGATAAACTTCACGACCGGATAGAGCAGGTAAGCGAAAAACCATGCAATGAAGAATGGCAGCAGTACGCTGCTCAGATAATTGGTCATGTAGAGCACGGCCAGTACGATGAGGGTAACACCCGCCCATCTTATAAATTTATCAAATGTAATCTCCTTTCCCATAACTGTTCCTTTTGTTATAATTTTTCGTTAAGAATCGCCTTCTGGTAGCATTCCCTGCAGAGTGGCTCGTATTCATCTTTCTCGCCCAGAAGCACCCGTTTGTCGTTATTGACCAACCGGTGGCTCACATAGGCAACCGAACCGCACTTTACGCAGATGGCATGAACCTTGGTCACCTCGTCGGCGATGGCACAGAGAGCAGGAATCGGACCGAAGGGAACTCCCTTGAAGTCCATATCCAGTCCTGCCACGATAACTCTCACGCCACGGTTGGCGAGTTCGTTGCAAACCTCCACGAGCCCATTGTCCAGGAACTGTGCTTCATCGATACCCACCACGTCGATATCAGAAGCCAATAGCAGTATCGATCCAGAGGACTCAATAGGAGTAGACCGGATAGAGTTCTGATCATGGCTCACTACATCTTCCTCGGAGTAACGAGTGTCAAGTGCCGGCTTAAAGATTTCCACCTTCTGCTTGGCGAACTTCGCACGCTTCATTCTTCGGATCAATTCCTCTGTTTTTCCGGAGAACATCGATCCGCACACCACTTCAATTCTTCCGGGACGGTGCGCCTCCCCAATTAGATTTTCTGTCATTTCGGGGGCAAAATTAATAATAAGGTTTTAAAAAATGCAAAGAAACGCGTTTTTTTTTTGCTATGAAAGATTAATTAACTACATTTGCGGTCAGTATGGGCACATTATACATCGTTCCGACTCCAGTTGGTAACATGGAGGACATGACAATGCGAGCCATTCGCATACTGAAAGAAGCGGATTTGGTACTCGCTGAGGACACTCGAACATCGAGTGTTCTGCTGAAGCATTTCGATATCAGAAATCGATTAGTGGCTCACCATAAGTTTAACGAACATGGCACATCTTCTGCCATCGTAGAGCGACTGAAGGGTGGCGAAACCATCGCCTTGATCAGCGATGCCGGAACACCGGGTATCAGCGATCCTGGTTTTTACCTCGCCCGCGAGGCAGCCAAGGCAGGCATCACGGTGCAGACTTTGCCTGGACCTACGGCATGCATACCGGCCATCGTTTCATCGGGTTTGCCATGCGACCGTTTCTGCTTCGAAGGATTCATTCCGCAGAAAAAGGGCAGACAGACCTATCTTGAGTCATTGAAGGATGAGGTGCGCACCATGATTTTCTATGAGTCGCCTTATCGTGTGGTGAAAACCTTGCAGCAGTTTGCCGAGGTTTTCGGGGATGACAGACAGGTGAGCTGTTGTCGTGAAATATCCAAACTCCACGAGGAGAGTGTGAGGGGTACGCTTGCCGAGGTTATCGCTCATTTTGAGGAGACAGAACCAAGGGGCGAATTTGTCATCGTATTGGCAGGAAAAGATCCCAAACAGCTCAAGGAGGAGATGAAGGAAAAGAAGCGTGAAGAGCGCCGGCAGAAGAAAAATGGGGCTCGCAGGGATGAAGAAAGTAATGAATAAAGTATAGGAAGCGACGCGTTTTACGCGAAAAGATAATTTTTTAAATCAAACATTAAAAAGGAAAATGATTATGAAAAAGCTATTATTTGCGGCATGTTTAGCTGCTTTTTGCTTGACCAGTTGCAACAACGGCAAGAACAACACCCAGGATTTGGCAAATCAGCAGAATGATTCGCTAAACAGTATCATCGCTCAGAAAGATAGCGAAATTAACGATATGATGGGTACATTGAATGAAATCCAGGATGGTCTGAACCAGATCAGTGAGGCTGAGCACAGAGTAACTCTCCTGAAGAACGGTGAGGGTGCCAGCAAGAGACAGCAGCTCAAGGAGGATGTTCAGTTCATCGCTACCCGTATGCAGCAGAACCGCGAACTCCTGGCTAAACTGCAGAAGCAGATGGCTAACAGTTCTTTGCAGGCTGACCAGTTGAAGAAGGCCATCGCAAACCTTCAGGAGCAGATTGCACAGAAGGATAAGGAACTCCAGGTGCTTCGCGAGGAGTTGGACAAGAAGGATATTCATATTGCAGCGCTCGACGAGACTATCAACAATCTGAATACCAAGACCTCTCGTCTTACTACTGAAAGCAGCCAGAAGACAGAGACGATCAATGCACAGGACAAGCAGCTCAACACTGCCTGGTATGTATTCGGTACCAAGAAGGAGTTGAAGGAGCAGCATATCATGGAAGGTGGTAAGGTAATGACCGGTAATTTCAACAAGAGTTATTTCACCAAGGTTGATATCCGCAACATTTCTGAAATCAAGTTGATGTCAAAGTCGGCTAAGTTGCTCACTACCCACCCATCCAGCTCTTATGCATTGGTACGTGATGCTAACAAGCAGTATACACTCCGCATCACCAATCCACAGATTTTCTGGAGCACCAGTAAGTATCTTGTAGTGCTCGTTAAGTAATTATCTCTTTCTCTGAAAGAAATCCTGCATGAGTGCGCGGCACTCATCTTCCAATACGCCCGATGTAACTGTCGTCTTAGGATGCAGTGCATCGGGCGCATATTTTGTATACCCCCTTTTCTCGTCGCTGGCACCATATACCACGCGGCTGATCTGTGCCCATCCCAGCGCTCCGGCGCACATCACGCAGGGTTCTACCGTAACGTAGAGGGTACAGTCTTTCAGGTATTTTCCTCCCAGCATGTTGGCTCCCGAAGTGATGGCCTGCATTTCGGCATGGGCCGTAACATCGGTCAGCATCTCCGTAAGATTGTGGGCACGCGATATGATCCGGTCTTTACAAACGATGATGGCGCCTACCGGAATCTCGTCTTCATCGAATGCCGCCTGAGCCTCCATCAGGGCACGGCGCATGTATGCTTCGTCTTTATTCTTAATATCTTCCATTGTTTTTCGTGCAAAATTACATAAAAAAGTTTGAAGTGTGGACTTTTTTTGTTATTTTTGCAAGGTAAAAGCATCTTTTGATGCAAAATAAAGGAAATAGACTATGGCAGAGCATAATGAATTAGGCAAATGGGGAGAAGACGAGGCTACGCTCTATCTCGAGAATGAAGGCTATGTCGTCATCGACAGAGACTGGAAAGCCGGCAAGCGGGATCTGGATATCCTTGCCGTTTCGCCGGATGGTAAGACGCTGGTTGTGGTAGAGGTCAAGACCCGTTCGGGTGAAGAATACCAGCAGCCCGAGGAAGCCGTAGATGTCAGGAAGATGCGTAATCTGGCAATAGCCGCCAATACTTACGTCAAGGAACAGAAGGTGGAAAAAGAACTTCGCTTTGATATTGTTACCGTGGTAGGGGTAGGGCATCAGGTGAAACGCATCGAGCATCTTGTGGATGCCTTCAACCCGTTGCTGATTGGATAACCCGTTGTGATTCGCTATACATTATTATATAGACATGGAAAAGAAGATTATACGATTAAAGGAAGTGGATTCCACGAATACCTTCCTGAAGAATTTGGATACTTACGATGAAGATGCGCTGACCATTGCCATTGCTGACTATCAGACAGCAGGCAGGGGACAGGGCGTGCATACCTGGGAGAGTGAGCCGGGCAAGAACCTCCTCTTCAGTATGATGATGTGTCCTAAGTGGGTACCTTTGCGCCAGCAGTTCCTCCTTTCCGAGGCTGGTGCGCTCGCCGTGAAGGATGCTCTTGATTCCTATACGGACGGCATTACGCTGAAATGGCCGAATGATGTGTACTGGTATGACAAGAAAATCAGTGGCACGCTGATAGAGACTGCCATCGACTCCAAGGGCATCAAGCGCTGCATCTTCGGCATCGGCATTGATGTCAATCAGACTGAGTTCCACAGCGATGCGCCCAACCCTGTATCTCTGGCTCAGATTCTGGGTCATGAGGTGGATAGGGAAGAGGTGCTGCAGAAGGTGATAGAGGCTTTCTGCAAATACTACGAACTTCTGCGTCGTGCCGACTATATGGATGTGTCGGGCATCTATCATCTTTCGCTCTACCGTCGCAAGGGCTATCACTGGTATGAGGATAAGGATGGTAAGTTCGAGGGCGCCTTCGTAGAGGTGGAGGACGATGGTCATCTCATCCTTCATGACAAGAAGGGAGTAATACGCTCGTATGCGTTCGGAGAAATCAAGTTTCTAGTTAATAGTTAAGAGTTAATAGTTTATAGGAGGCTACGCCCTGTAAACTGTTAACTGTAAATTGTAAATTAAAATAAAATGGCAAAGTTTAAAAGAATTCTTTTGAAATTGAGCGGCGAGAGTCTGATGGGCAAGCAGAGCTTCGGCATCGACCCAGAGCGCCTGAGTGATTATGCTAAGCAGATAAAGGAGGTCCATGAGATGGGCGTTCAGATAGGCATTGTGATAGGTGGTGGTAACATCTTCCGCGGTTTGAGTGGAAGCCAGAAGGGTTTCGACCGTGTCAAGGGCGACCAGATGGGTATGTGTGCTACCGTTATCAATTCCCTGGCATTGAGCAGCGCACTCGGAGCCTTGGGCGTTAAAAACAAGGTGCTTACTGCCATCCGCATGGAGCCTATCGGCGAATTCTACACCAAGTGGAAGGCGATAGAGGCAATGGAGGCAGGCTATATCTGCATCTTCTCTGCAGGTACAGGCAGTCCATACTTCACTACCGATACCGGTTCTTCTCTCCGCGGTATCGAAATCGAGGCTGACGTGATGCTCAAGGGTACCCGTGTAGACGGCATCTATACCGCCGACCCTGAGAAGGATCCTACAGCTACCAAGTTCAAGGACATTACCTATGATGAGATTTATACCAAGGGCTTGAAGGTAATGGATTTGACAGCTACCACCATGTGTAAGGAAAACAACCTTCCTATCTACGTGTTCAATATGGATGTTGTAGGTAACCTCAAGAAGGTGATGGATGGAGAGGAGATCGGTACGCTCGTACACAACTAATCCTCTCTCTCAACAGGAAGAAAAAAGCAAATGCGACTGGATTCACATCTAGCCGCATTTTTCAGTTAACAATCTACCTAAATACCTAAATATCCCAATAAAGGGGATTTCTTCTATTTCGTCTTCTTCAGATAAATAATCGCCGAGATGATGACGTATGCCACGATGACAAGCCACCAGCCGGTGAGGAAACCGGTCAGACCATCGAGTGCTACCGAAGTAGCGAGAATGATGAGGGTGAGCGCAGCAAAGCCATATTTTACCTCATTGCCCTTGAAACCCCACTGCTTGAACTTCAAGGCGAAAAGAGGCATCTCGCAAACCAGCAGATAGCTGGTGATGAGAATCAGAGCCAGAATGATGAATACCGACCACGCATATCCTTCGAGCCAGCTTGGATTGAACACAATCAGCGAACCCCAGAACAGGGCGTTGGCTGGTGTAGGAACACCGATGAAAGAGGTAGTCTGGCGCTCATCAAGATTAAACTTAGCCAGTCGCAATGCCGAGAAGGCTGCGATGATGAAGGCTGCGTAAGGCAGCCATGGGCGCAAAGGCTCCAGAAAACCCGGATATTCCATCACAAAGAGTTGTGAGAATACGATGGTGGCAGGAGCCACACCGAAGGTTACGTCATCAGCCAGCGAATCCAGCTCCTTGCCTATTGGCGATGAAACGTGCAGCAGGCGGGCGCTCATGCCGTCAAAGAAGTCGAATACGGCTCCGATGATAATCCATAACAATGCCATCTTTGGGTTCCCGCCGAAGGCAAACGATGTTGCAATGCAGCCCGAAACCAGGTTGCAGCAGGTTATCGTGTTTGGAATATGTTTCTTGATACTCATTTTTTCCAGTATATTATGATAGAGTGAAAGCCGGAAGTATGTTCCGGCTTGCCCTCTATCTGTCAATATGTTATTTCAATTTAGCGATGATGGTCTGGTCGCCAGTAGTTGACTGTCCCATCTTTACGCATACTTCTGTACCTACAGGCAGGTAGACATCCACGCGTGAACCCAGCTTGATGAATCCCAGGTGCTCGTCGATGAAGCATTCTTCCCCTTCCTTGGCATAGGTTACGATGCGGCGTGCCACTGCACCGGCAATCTGTCGGCAGAGTACATCCACTCCCTCAGGTGTGGTAATCATCACGTCGGCATGCTCGTTTTCCTCGCTAGCCTTAGGCAGCCATGCCTTGTGGTAGTTGCCGTCCACATGCTTCACGAATTTCACCTTACCATCCACCGGGAACCAGTTGGCATGAACATTCCAGAGGCTCATGAAGATGGAAATCATCAGGCGGCGGTCACCGAAGTAGGGAGCATTCTCCACCTCTTCTATCACCACAATCTTTCCGTCGGCTGGTGCTACTACCAGTTTCGAAGTATCCTCTACGTTGAGGTATCTGACAGGACAACGGTAGAAGTTGAGCACGATACCATATACCGTACCGAACACAACAACAAAAGCCCAGAACGGAATCTTGTTGTCTAAGGTTGTCCACAATATAGCCGCAATGGCTACTAACGCTATCGCTCCGGTAACCAGCTGATCGGTACCTTCGCGGTGCAATCTTATCTTTTTTAATTTCTTTATTTTCTGTCCCATATAGTAGGATTAAGTTTTTATTGGTGCAAAGGTACGTCATTTTTATCACTTTTGCAAATTTTTTGTGGGTTTCTTTTACCTTTTTCAATATTTTCGCATATTTCTTTTGGCTTTTTCAATATTTCGCCGTAACTTTGTTGTCAAAATTCGAATTTTAAACAGATAATGGAAGATTTTGTTCATTTGCATGTACACACCCAATACTCCATCCTCGACGGCCAGTCGAAGATACCGCATCTGGTAGATAAGGCCATCAAGGACGGCATGAAGGGTATGGCGGTAACCGACCACGGTGTGATGTTCGGCATCAAGGAGCTCACCGACTATTGCGGCAAGATTAATAAAGACCGCAAGAAGGAGGGACTCGAACCTTTCAAGCCTATCATAGGCTGCGAGATGTATGTGGCACGCCGAACCAAAGCCGACCGAGAGAAGGATAAGGGCGATATGAGCGGTTATCACCTCATTGTACTTGCCAAGAATTATAATGGATACAAGAACCTCATCAAGCTGGTGAGCAATTCGTGGGTGGATGGTTACTACATGCGCCCACGAACCGACCGTGCCGATCTGGAGAAGTATCACGAAGACCTCATCGTCTGTTCGGCATGTATTGCAGGCGAGGTGCCATCCAAGATTCTGCATGGTGACCTGGAAGGAGCCCGCGAGGCTTGCCAGTGGTACCACAACCTCTTTGGCGATGATTACTATCTCGAGCTCCAGCGCCATAAAGTGCCCGATGACCCAAGTCTGCTTGCCAACCGCGAGGCTTACGAGTTGCAGCAGCGTGCCAACAAGGAACTTATCAAGATGGCAAGGGAGTTTAACATCAAGCTGGTGTGCACCAACGACTGCCACTTCGAGGATAAGGAGACTGCCGAGGCTCACGACCATCTGCTCTGTATCGCTACCGGCAAGGATCTCGACGACCCTAACCGTATGCGCTATTCCAAGCAGGAATGGTTCAAGACCCGCCAGGAGATGAACGAGGTGTTCTCGGATATTCCCGAAGCGCTTTCCAATACCCTCGAAGTATTGGATAAGGTAGAAATCTACAGCATCGACCATGGTCCTATCATGCCTTTCTTCCCGATTCCGGAGAGTTTCGGTACCGAGGAGCAGTTGCGACAGAAGGTATCAGAAGAAGACCTCTACAAGGAATTTACCTCTGATGAGAACGGCAAGAACCAGCTGCCACCAGAGGAAGGTCAGAAGGTTATCGACCGATTGGGCGGTTACGATAAGATATACCGTATCAAGTTTGAGGCAGAATATCTGCGCCATCTTGCCTACGAGGGAGCCAAAAAGCTTTATGGCGACCCGCTGCCCGAGAATGTTGACGAGCATGTAAACTTCGAGCTCCACGTGATGAAGACCATGGGTTTCCCGGGCTACTTCCTCATCGTGTCAGACTTCATCAGGGCGGCGCGCGAGGAACTCGGCGTGATGGTGGGCCCGGGACGTGGATCTGCGGCAGGTTCGGTGGTGGCTTACTGCTTGGGCATTACCAAGATTGACCCATTGAAGTACGACCTCCTGTTTGAGCGTTTCCTGAACCCAGACCGTGTGAACCTTCCGGATATTGATACCGACTTTGATGATGACGGCCGAGGCAAGGTGCTGAGATGGGTAATGGATAAGTACGGTCATGAGAACTGTGCCCATATCATTACCTACGGTTCCATGGCGACGAAGAACTCCATCAAGGATGTGGCGCGTGTCGAGAAGTTGCCGTTGGATAAGGCGAATGCACTCTGCAAGGCTATCCCTGACCGTTTGCCTGACGGTGCCAAGATGAACCTGACCAATGCCATCAAATATACCCCAGAGCTGCGCGAGGCAGAGTTCTCCAACGATCCCCGCGAGAGCAATACCATCAAGTATGCCAAGATGCTCGAGGGTACCATCCGAGGCACGGGTATCCATGCCTGCGGATTCATCATCTGCCGCGACCCTATCAGCAACTGGGTGCCTGTATCTACTGCCGATGACCCTGATTTCCCGGGACTGAAGACGGCGGTAACGCAGTACGACGGCCATGTCATCGAGACCACCGGTCTGATTAAGATGGACTTCCTGGGCTTGAAGACCCTCTCCGAGATGAAGGAGGCATGCAAGGTTATCAAGCAGACTACGGGCGATGTCGTTGACCTCGATACCATCCCTATCGATGACGAACTGACCTATCAGCTCTATCAGCGCGGTCAGACCATCGGAACCTTCCAGTTCGAGTCGCCGGGTATGCAGAAGTATCTCCGTGAACTGAAGCCTACGGTATTCGAGGACCTCATCGCCATGAATGCCCTCTACCGTCCGGGACCTATGGATTATATCCCTGACTTTATTGCCCGCAAGAACGGCAAGCAGGCGATTACCTACGATATCCCGTGTATGGAGAAGTATCTGAAGGATACCTACGGCATTACGGTCTATCAGGAGCAGGTGATGCTTCTCTCCCGTCAGTTGGCGAGCTTCACCCGAGGCGAGTCAGATGCCCTGCGTAAGGCGATGGGTAAGAAGAAAAAGGCTATCGTAGATGCGATGAAGCCTAAGTTTATCAAGCAGGGACAGGAGAACGGCCACGACCCGAAGGTGCTGGAGAAGATATGGGGCGACTGGGAGAAGTTTGCTTCCTACGCCTTCAACAAGTCTCATGCCACCTGTTATTCGTGGGTAGCCTACCAGACCGCCTATCTCAAGGCGCACTATCCTGCCGAATACATGGCGGCGCTGATGACCCGCCGCTTTGCACAGATTACCGAAATCACCAAGCTGATGGAGGAGTGCCAGTCGATGGGCATCAAGACCTTGGGACCGGATGTGAACGAGAGTTACCGCGTGTTCGGTGTGAACGAGCATGGAGAGATACGTTTCGGTCTTTCAGCCATCAAGGGTATGGGTGCTCCGGCAGCCGATGCCATCGTGGCAGAGCGACTGAAGAACGGACCTTATAAGAGCATCTTCGATTTTGCCGAGCGTGTAGATTACTCCAGCGTGAACCGCAAGGCTTTCGAAACCTTGGCGCTGAGTGGCGGTTTCGACAGTTTCGGCATCCGTCGCGAGCAGTTCTTCGGCAAGAACAACAAGGGCGAAACCTTCCTCGATACGCTGGTGCGCTATGGTCAGCTCTTCCAGCAGGAACAGCACGAGGCTGCCAACTCACTCTTTGGCGGTACCGAGGCGATAGAGATAGCTACGCCGCCTATTCCTGATGCAGAGAGCTGGAGCACCATCGAACGTCTGAACCGTGAGCGCGAGCTTGTGGGCATCTATCTTTCTGCCCATCCGCTCGATGAGTACAGCATCATCCTTAATTCCCTCTGCAATACCCATTGCTCTGAACTGGGCGACAAGCAGGAGCTGGTAAAGAAGGAGGATGTGGTGCTGGGCGGCATCATCACGGGTGTGAAGTCGAAGTTTACCAAGACGGGCAAGCCGTGCGGTTTCGTTACGCTCGAAGACTTTGAGGGTTCAGGCGAGCTGGCTCTCTTTGGCGAGGACTGGGGCAAGTGGCGCGGCATCATGGTTGAAGGCAGCACCATCTACATCACCGCCAAGTGCGTTTCCCGTTACGGCAATGCCAACTATCTCGATTTCCAGATAGGCAATGTAGAGTATCTGCAGACGGTCAAGGAGAACCGCATCGACCGCTTCACCATCAATGTGGAGAGCGATGCGATAGATGAAACGATGGTCAGCGACCTGCAGACCATTCTGGAGAATGACGAGGGCAAGGCGCAGCTCTTTTTCCAGATACATGATGTAGACAGCAATACCTATCTGCTGATGCGTGCCCGTGAGCATACGGTAGGCGTGGGTCATGCCCTCATCCAGTATATCGAGCAGCATCCTAAGATGAGCTATCAGATTAATTAGAGATAATTTTAGTTTTAATATAAAAAGGTATAGAAAAATGGAAGTAACAATTACAACCGAGAATTTCGAGAGCTACAAGAATGGCGAACTGCCATTGGTAGTAGATTTGTGGGCAACATGGTGCGGTCCTTGCCGCCAGATTGCTCCTATCGTATCAGAACTTGCTGAGGAGTTTGACGGCAAGTTGGTAGTAGGCAAGTGTGATGTAGAGGAGAACGACGACATCGCTATGGAGTTTGGTGTTCGTAATATCCCTACCATCCTCTTCTTCAAGGGTGGCCAGCTGGTAGACAAGTTTGTTGGCGCAGCCTCTAAGGCAACCCTTACCGAGAAGTTCCAGGCTCTCCTGTAATCAGCCCGGATAGGAAATGATAAAAGCATCTGGCTTGAGAAAATATGTTCTCAGCCAGATGCTTTTTTTGTTCTTTTTTCAGCCTTTCAAACTGCGCCACGAGGGGGATAAAAATACGTCCCGACGCAGACTTTGCTACGTCGGGACGTAATGAGAACTGCGTCGGGACGTAGTAAAGTCTACGTCGGGACGCATTTTTGGGCCTGTCGGTGACTTACCATTCTACGCTTCTAGTTCCGTCTTCTTCGACGGTGATAGTCACTTTGGTGCAGTCTTCCGGCAGCAGTTCTTCTATCAGTTCCGGCCACTCCAGGAAACAGAGGTTACCGCTGTAGAAATAATCTTCGTAGCCCATATCGTAAACCTCATCGAGTTTCTTGATGCGGTAGAAATCGAAGTGGTAGACAGGTGAGCCGTCGCCCGCTGTATATTCGTTTACGAGGGCGAAGGTAGGAGATGTGATGACATCTTCTACGCCCAGTTCTTCGCAAATGGCTTTAACAAATGTAGTCTTTCCGGCTCCCATCTTGCCATAGAAGGCAAAGACCTTGCCGTCGCCCATGTTCTGCAGAAATTCCTTGGCTGCTTCATGGATTGTGTCTAATGAGTCAATTTTTATCTTCATATATGTTTTCTATAAACTGTTAACTATCAACTATTAACTATTAACTGACATTACCTTTTTCTCGGTGTCAGCGTGATGAGCGGAATGAGCATTTCCTCCATCGAGATGCCGCCGTGCTGGAAGGTATCCTTGTAGTATTGCACATAATAGTTGTAATTATTCGGATAGGCGAAGAAACTGTCGCCCGTGGCAAATACATACGAGGTACTCAGGTTAGGTGCCGGCAACTGGGCGCGGTGAGGCTCTTTGATGGTGAACACTTCCTTGCTCTGGTAAGCCAGATTCTTGCCCAGCTTGTAGCGCAGGTTGGTGTTCGTATTGCGGTCGCCTACTATCTTGATTGGTTTCGATGCCCTGATGCTGCCGTGGTCGGTGGTGAGCACTACCTGGTAATCGCTCTGCGAAAGGAGCTTGAAGAGCTCAGAGAGAACCGAATGGCGGAGCCAGCTCTGCGTGATGCTGCGGTAGGCACTCTCGTTGTTGGCAAGTTCGCGCACCATCTTAGATTCGGTACGCGCGTGAGAGAGCATGTCGATGAAGTTAATCACCAGCACGTTCAAATCGTAGTTGCGGCACTCGTTGTAATGCTCCAGGAAGCGGTCGGCACCCTGCGAATCGTTCACCTTGTGATAACTGAAGGTATAGTGCTTTCTGAATCGCTCTATCTGGGTCTGTATCAGCGGCGCCTCGTTCAGGTTCTTGCCTTCCTCCTCGTCCTCATCTACCCAGAGGTCAGGGAACATTTCGGCTATCTTGTTCGGCATCAGACCGCTGAAGATGGCGTTGCGTGCATATTGCGTGGCGGTAGGAAGGATGCTCATGTAGAGCTGCTCGTCGATGTCGAACAGGTCGCCGATGTCTTCAGCCAGCATGCGCCACTGGTCATAGCGGAAGTTATCTATCACAATCAGGAACACCTTCTTGCCCTCATCGAGCAGCGGGAATATCTTGCGCTTGAAGATGTCGGGACTCATCAGATGACGGTCTCTGTTGTCGGGACTTACCCAGTCGAGATAGTTCTTGGCTATGTATTTGGCGAACCCCTGGTTAGCCTCTTCCTTCTGCATGCCCAGCATCTCTGCCATCGGACTTGCCGTATCGCTCAGCTTCAGTTCCCAGCTTACCAGTCGCCTGTAAATCTCCATCCAGTCTTCCGCACTTCTGCATTCCATCATCTGCATGGCTATCTGCTGGTAGTCCTGCTGGTATCCGCTCTGCGTCACCTCCGCCACGATGTCTTTGCGGTGGATGTTCTTCTTGAGCGAGAGCAGAATCTGGTTCGGGTTTACGGGTTTGATCAGATAGTCGGCTATCTTTGAACCGATTGCCTGGTCCATGATGTTTTCTTCTTCGCTCTTGGTGCACATCACTACCGGTGTGGCAGGCTGGATGTCCTTGATGCGTAGCAGGGTTTCCAGTCCGCTGAGTCCCGGCATCATCTCATCGAGCAGGATGAGGTCGAAGGTCTGCTGGCGGCAAAGTTCAATGGCATCTGGTCCGTTGCTTACCGTCTGCACCTCGTATCCTTTCTTTTCCAGAAAGATGATGTGTGCCTTGAGAAGTTCTATCTCGTCGTCTATCCAAAGTAATAATCCGTTGCTCATATTTTATATCCTTTTTCTTTTCGGGGTGCTAAAGTACAAAGAAAAATGGAATGAGGAACACGACTTCGTGTTAAAGAGAGTTAATGATGAAGATTCTTTGGTACTTTTTATGAAAACGTTTGTATTACCTTGTGACAAAACCTAAAAACATAGGTTAATTAAAACTTATTTGTATAACTAAACGTAAGCATTATGATCAGACGCAATTACTTGAAAAGTTTGATGATCTTCATCCTGATGTGCCTTCCGCTCTTGGGAGCATCGGCACAGCAGAAAGTAACGGTCAATGTTGTGAATGCCTCTTTGAAGCAGGTGTTCAGTACAATCGAAAACCAGACATCTTACAGGTTTTCTTACAAGAGTGATATCATTGACCATCGCAAGGATATCACCATCAGGAAGAGTGGCGTTCCTGTAACAGCTGTACTCGATGCAGCCTTGAAAGGACGCAACTTGAAATACTCTGTGGTTTCGCAGAAATCTATCGTTGTTTCTGAGAAGCATGCGGCAGCCGCTCCTCAGCAGAACAACAAGCGCAAGATGCAGGGTGTTGTGAAGGACGACAACGGTGAGCCAGTCATTGGTGCTACTGTTTCTGTAGTTGGTACCGATGAACTCGCAGTAACCGATATGGACGGCCGATTCACCATCAATGCAGCCAAGGGCGCTAAGGTGAAGGTTTCTTACCTCGGTTTCGTAGACCGCGAGGTGAAGGCTTCAGAAAACATGAACATCGCCATGAGCGAGGACACACAGGCTTTGAGCGAAGTGGTTGTAGTAGGTTACGGTACCATGAAGCGCAGCGATATGACCGGAGCTCTTTCTTCTGTCAATACCAAGGAGATGGCTAAGCGCACTACTACCAACCCAGCTGAGGCTTTGCAGGGTAAGGTAGCCGGTGTGAACATCCTGAGAAGTGGTGGTAACGCCGGTGCCGGTGTGAGCATCAAGATTCGTGGTATCAAGACATTCGGCGATAACGAACCTCTTTATATTGTGGACGGTTTCCCTGGCGATATCAACAGCGTGAACCCTCAGGACATCGAGTCTATGGAGATTCTGAAGGATGGTGCTGCCGCTGCCATCTACGGTTCTGTAGCTGCCAACGGTGTGGTTCTGATTACAACCAAGAATGGTAAGAAGGGTGATGTAAAGGTGGATTTCAGTACCTATTTGAGCTTCACTCAGGTTGCTAAGGACCTCGATATGCTTGATGCTGATGGCTATAAGGCTGTACATAAGATGATGTATGAGAACTATAAGACCCAGTATGGTGAATATCCTGGTGCCGGCTTACCTGCCTATATTACCCATGAAACTGGTGTGAATACCGATTGGCAGGATGCTATCCAGCGCAACGGATTGGCACAGAACTATATGGTCAGCCTCCGTGGAGGTGGTGATAAGGCACAGTATTCTGTATCTTATAACCATGCCGACGAGAAGGGTATCTTTATCGGCAACGAGCATCGTCATGATATCGCACGTATGAAACTCCATGCAACCAAGGGCATCATAGATCTGGATGCCAATATGGATTTCAAATATACCAACAGCCGTCAGCCTCAGTATTCTCTCAAGGAAACTTATATGATTTCTCCTCTCGTACCTATTTATAATGAGAATGAAAAGTATGGTTTCGGTTTGACTAACTTTGATGGTCTGCCAAACAACCGTAACGTTGTTGCAGATAACTACTATAAGAACGAAGTAGATAAGAAGTATCATACTTCTGCCAATGTAGCATTAACCTTCAAGTTCTTCCCTTGGCTCAACTTCAAGACCAGCTATGGTTATCGTGGTGAGCACGAGATAGATTCTTATCATGCACCTGATTATATAGCAGATACGAAGAGTCCTGATAATTATCCGAATAGCAGCGAGACCCGTGCTTACTGGGAGGAGCAGGTGTTCGAGAATGTTCTCTCTTTCAACAAGGAAATCCAGAAGCACAGCATCAATGCCATGCTCGGTACTTCGCTCACCAGCCGCAAGTATAACTGGAGTTCGGTAGGCGTAGAAGGTAAGACCATCGTATATAAGGTAGAAAACGGACAGTTGCAGCAGAGTGAGAAGGCAGCAGGATTTCTGGATTCCAGTTTTGCTACCATCGGTGCAGGAGCAGGCGGAACCTTCAGCGGTGATGGTTCCTGCTGGAAGTACAACCGTGCTTCTTTCTTCGGCCGTCTTAATTATAATTTCAACGACCGCTATCTCTTCCAGTTCACCTTCCGTGAGGATGGATCTTCTAAGTTCGGTGCCGATAGTCGTTGGGGTTTCTTCCCATCTGTAGCTGTAGGTTGGAGAATCAGCGAAGAGCCATTCTTCCCTAAGAATACAGTAATCAGCAACTTGAAGTTCCGTGCCAGCTGGGGACAGCTCGGTAACGAGAATGCTTTGGGCTACTACGATTTCCTGGCGCTCATTTCTACATACAATGATCTCTATCAGGGCTATGTTCAGGGTTCTGGCTCTTCTGCATGGCCAGGCAGTATTGCCCGTGGATTGGAAAACCGCTCTTTGAAATGGGAAACTACTGATACCAAGAACATCGGTTTCGATTTCGGCTTCTTCAATAACCATCTGAGTGGTAATGTAAACTATTATATCAACGAGACACGCGACCTGCTGATTACCCGTAAGCTGGCTCCATCTGCCGGTCTTGCCAACCCAACGCTGAACGTAGGTAAGATGCGCAACCAGGGTTTTGAGCTGGAGTTGAACTGGAACGACAAGGTAAGTGATTTCGAGTATAATGTAGGTTTCAACCTCAGTACGGTATCTAATAAGGTGGTTTCTCTTGCTAATGAAGATCAGACCATTTACGGTATGGGTTTGAAGTATGGCTCAGAGCACTTCCCTACCCAGACCAAGGTAGGCAAGCCAATCGGTGCTTTCTACCTCTATCAGGCAGACGGTATCTTCCAGAATATGGATGAGGTAAATGCTTATAAAAACAAGGATGGCAAACTCCTTCAGCCAAATGCTCAGCCTGGTGATGTACGTTTCAAGGATATGAATGGTGATGGTGTGATTGACGAGGATGATAAGATCTATTCTGGTACAGGTATCGCTAAGGTTGAGGCTAACCTTAACTTGAGCGCCAGTTACAAGGGGTTCGACTTCTCAGCAGTCATCGGTAGTGCATTCGGCAACAAGATTTACAATGGTATCCGCTACTACTATGAGGGAATGAACTCAGCTTCCAACTTCCTCAGCAGCACTTTGGATGCCTGGACTCCTACCCATACCAATACCAGCGTACCACGTGCCATCTATGGTGACCCTAACGACAATACTCGCGAGTCAACCCGCTTCCTGGAGAATGGAGATTTCGTACGCTTGCGTCAGGTGCAGTTGGGTTATACCTTGCCAACATCGCTGGTTAAGAAGATTTATTGCGACCGCATCCGTTTCTACGTGAGTGCAGAAAATGTGTTTACCATTACAGGTTATTCTGGTGCCAACCCAGAATTCTCTATGGGCGTATTGAATAGTGGTATCGACCGCTTTACCTATCCGTTCTCTCGCTCTTACACAGTAGGTGCACAGGTATCATTCTAGTATTAACATAAAAAGGAAAATCTTATGAAAGCATTAAAATATATAGCAGGCATTTGCCTTGCTCTGTCACTCACATCATGTGATGACTATTTGACGCAGACTTCGCCAGATAAACTGACTTCCGATTCTTACTGGCGTGATAAAGCAGACGTAGAGTCGGCAATGTCATCAGCTTATTCCCAACTGTATTTTGCAGAATATTCCGGAGACCAATGGGACTTCTCTGAGGTGAAATGGCCAGTGGAGGCTTATCGTCAGGATGACGTAGATTTGGGTAAGGATGTACAGAACTATCCAAACTGGGTGCAGCTACGTAACTTCAGCTACAACAACGGAAACTCTCAGTTCTCTATCTACTGGAAGAGTTACTATCGCGGAATCAGTTTCTGTAACCAGATTATTGATAAGGTGGCTACCATGAGTGAAGGTCAGCTTGCTGCAGCAGACAGAAAGCAGCTCTTGGCTGAGGCTCATTTCCTTCGTGGCTTCTATCATATGCAACTCTTGCTCAACTGGGAGAAAATCATTATCCGTGATACATATATCACTTCTACCAGCCAGTTGGATAAGGCTCTTTCTGACCGTCCTGAGACTTGGCAGTTTATCGTAGATGACCTGAAAGCCGGTACGGAGATGAGTAACTCTCGCAGCAATGAAGAAGTGGGACGTGTTACCTCAGGCACAGCTTATGCCTACTTAGGCTATGCTTATCTTACGATGGCTTCTGAGCAGGCTGATAAGAAAGCAGAATATCTGAATGCTGCTGTAGAGGCATTCAATAATGTAAAGGGATATAGTCTGGAAAGCAATTATGCCAGCATGTTTAATGGTACAAACAAAAACTGTAAGGAGAGTCTTTTCGAGGTGCAGTTCTCTCTGAGTAGTGCCAATGGTGCCAACTATGCTACCCAGCTGCATCGCTGGATAGGTACAGAGGAGTTTGAAGGATGGGATGAAATTACCCCTTCAGAGACCCTGATGAACGAATTTAAGAAGGAAGGTAAGTTGAACAATGGCTTGTATGATGCCCGTCTTTATGCTTCAGTCTTCTTCCAGGATCCTTACTTTAACGATGGAACCGGTAAGGTTTACGGTTACGACTGGGATGCTTGGATCAAGAGGAATCCGGAGGTAGAAGAGGCTTACAATCGTCCTTCTTTCCGCAAGTTCATGCCTGCAACATATGAAGCCCTGACACAGTCAACTACCGACGTGAACATTCCTCTGATGCGTTATGCCAACGTTCTTCTGATGAAGGCTGAGGCTTTCAATGATTTGGGACGTACAGGAGAGGCTATTCCGCTGATCAATGAGGTGAGAAGAGTTCACGGCAATATGCCAGCCATGACCGGTACAACGCAGGCTGAGGTTCAGGCTCAGATTGAGCACGAGCGTATGATTGAGTTCCCATTGGAGAACTTGCGTTGGTATGACCTGCGCCGCTGGGGCAAGACTGCTGAGGCGCTGACTGCTGCCGGTCGTACAGGTTTCGACAAGAGCAAGCTGTTCTATCCAACTCCTCTTACAGAGTTGAACTCAAACAGTCTGGCTAAGTAATAGGGGCGAGTAACCATTGAAGATTACTTATAAATATCATCAGGATTCTCGGTCTATTTAGCAATAATACGATCGGGAATCCGTTTTTTATGGTAAGGTAATTCATAAAAACGAACAATAAAATAAAGAAGAAAAACAAGAAACAATGCTCAAGATAGTAATGATTATGCTATGCGGAATAGGTACCGGCTATCTGCTCCGCAACAAGAAAAAGAGTTTTATCGGCCGTATCATCACGGCGCTGATATGGGTACTCCTGTTCCTGCTCGGTATCGAGGTAGGTTCTAACCCTCGTATCATCAGCGGTCTTCAGACCCTGGGACTTGAGGCGATAGCCCTGACCTTTGGAGGCAGTCTGGGTAGTGCACTCTTTGCTTGGGCATTGTGGAAGTATGTTACAGCAAAGCAGGCTAAATCGTCGGCTCACGCTGAAACCGGGAAAGGAGGCAAGGCATGAAAGGCAGTTTGATTATCGTAAGCTTCTTTGTTCTGGGTATCATCGTAGGCTTGTGTGATGTGATTCCGGCAGGTCTTCTGGATAGCGATGTGAGCTATTATGCGCTCTGCTGCCTGATGTTCTGCGTAGGTATCAGCATCGGTTGCGATACTTCTGTGCTGAAGAGTTTCAAGAAGGTGAATCCCCGTCTGATGATGCTCCCTGTGATGACCATTCTGGGTACGCTGGCAGGTTGTGCCGCCGTATCTCTCATCTTGAGCCACCGCCAGCTTACTGATTGTCTGGCAATCGGTTCAGGATTCGGATATTACTCTCTTTCGAGTATCTTCATCACCGAATACCGGGGCGCCGAACTGGGAACCATCGCCCTTCTTGCCAACATCTGCCGCGAGATTCTCACCCTGCTGTGTGCTCCGCTGTTGGCAAAATACTTCGGCAAACTGGCACCTATCAGTGTAGGTGGAGCTACGACCATGGATACAACGTTGCCAATCATCACCCGATATTCGGGCGAGAGTTTCATCATCGTTTCCATCTTCCATGGCTTCTGTGTCGACTTTTCTGTACCCTTCCTGGTTACCTTCTTCTGTTCTTTGTAGAAATAACTAAAAGCAGTTTTAAACCAAACCCGTATGAGACATATTTTCAGTTCATTCATGATATGTCTGAGCCTGTGCTGTGCCCATACCTCAGTAGCCCTTGCGGCTCAGGATGGCAAGCAGCCAGCAGCTTCAGACCCTTGGCAGGACGCCACCGTGACCCATATCAACCGCATGCCGATGACCGCTCATTACTTGCCTTTTACAAGTGAGAACGGAGCCTTGGCACAGTTGAAGATGGATGACGCCCGCCGTTTCCAGTTGAACACCCAGAATGAGCGCCGCCGCTCGCTGGATGGTGTATGGAAATTCAAACTGGTGAAGAATCCGAGTCTTGCCTTGACCGATTTCTTCAAGACATCCTATAATGTAAACGATTGGCAGAACATCAATGTGCCTGGCAGCTGGGAGTTGCAGGGCTTCGATGCACCAATCTACACCGATGTAACCTATCCTTTCAAGGCAAATCCTCCTTTCGTACCACAGGATTACAACCCTGTAGGACATTATGTACACGAATTTACCGTGCCTGAAAACTGGAAGGGCATGGATGTGATCATGGATTTCGAAGGTGTAGAATCTGCCTTCTATCTCTGGATCAACGGTAAGATGGTGGGTTATAGTGAAGATAGCCGTCTGCCTGCCCACTTCAATATCTCCAAGTTCCTGAAGAAGGGCAAGAACCGCCTTGCCATGAAGGTGTTCCGCTTCAGCGACGGCAGTTATCTGGAAGACCAGGACTACTGGAAGTATAGCGGCATAGAGCGCAATGTGTTCATCCAGGCTCGTCCTAAGAGCAGAATGAACGACTACGTATTGGGAAATAAACTAATCAATCAATATAAGGATGGCAATTTCACACTCGATGTGAATATGCTCAATCCACAGAAGGGTCAGAAGGTTGAGGTGAAAGTGCTTTCGGCAACAGGTAAATCTCTCTTCAAACAAATCCAGAGCATCACCTCACCTGCTGATACCTTGATTCATTTCGAAAAACTGTTGAAGAGCGTGCAGCCTTGGAGTGCCGAGAGCCCTTATCTCTACACCCTCGTCATCAATACTACCGACAGGAATGGTAGGGTAGAGGAGAGTGTGGCTCAGCCTTTCGGCTTCCGTACCATCGAAATGAAGAACGGACAGCTTCTGGTAAACGGTGTTGCCATCACCATCAAGGGTGTAAACCGACAGGAGCACAATGCCGTACACGGCAGAACCCTCAGCATCGGTGAGATGGTGAAGGATGTGAAGATGATGAAGCAGTTCAACATCAATGCCGTGCGTACCTCTCACTATCCAAACTATTCGGAGTGGTATCAGCTCTGCGATAAGTACGGTCTCTACATGGTGGGCGAGGCGAACATCGAGTGTCATGGTATCCTGGATACAGAATATAAGCAGCTGGCAGACAGAGAAGACTGGTATCCTGCTTTCCACGACCGCATGTACCGCATGATCAAGCGCGACCGCAACCATACCGCCATCATCATCTGGTCTATGGGTAACGAGAGCGGATATGGCAAGAGCTTCGAGAAACTCTACGATATGAGCAAGGCGATGGATCCAACCCGTCCGGTACAGTATGAGGGCGGCGGTTACTACGCCAAGTCGGATATCTACTGTCCGATGTATGCCCGCATCTGGTCTTTGCGCCGCCATGTCAACCAGCGTGATGAGCGTCCGCTGATTCTCTGCGAATACGCCCATGCCATGGGTAACAGCGAGGGTAACCTCAAGGATTACTGGGATCTGATTTACAAATACGACCAGTTGCAGGGTGGTTTCATCTGGGACTGGGTAGACCAGACCATCGCCAAGACCGATGACAAGGGACACAAATACTGGGCTTATGGTGGCGATATGGGATTCGTAGGCGTAGTAAACGATTCCAACTTCTGTGCCAACGGACTTGTAGCAGCCGACCGCTCGCTGCATCCACATATCTGGGAGGTGAAGAAGGTTTACCAGAACATCGCCTTCGAGCCAGTAGCCTTCATGCAGAACCGCATCAAGGTAACCAACCGATTCGACTATACCACGCTTGACAATTATCAACTCTTCTGGGCAGTAGAGGCCAACGGCGAAACCATCAGAAGCGGCAAGATGAACTTCCCAACCCTCCTGCCTCATCAGGCTAAGGAGATGGAGATACCGATGGGCACTCTTCCTGCTGCCGACAACAAGGAATACTTCCTCACCCTGCGCGCCTTCAGCAAGCAGGCTACCGGAGCCGTTCCTGCAGGTCACGAGGTAGCCATCGAGCAGATGCAGCTGCCTGTACGACTGGAAAAGGCTCAGGAACAGGTAAGCGGACAGATAGAGAAGACCGAGACAGAAGATGCCATCACCATCCAGGGAAAGACCCGGGATTTCAGCATCAGCTTCTCTAAGAAGACCGGCGAGATGACCTCACTGAAATATGACGGCAAGGAAATGCTGCTGGCTGGTTTGCAGCCAAACTTCTGGCGCGGTATTACCGACAACGATGTGGCTAACGGTACTCAGGAACGCTGCGCTACCTGGCGTGAGGCAGGAAAGAAGATGGTACTGAAGAGCATCAAGACTCAGGCTGACAACCAGAAGGCTACCGTCACAGCAGACTTCGATATGCCAGAGCAGGAATCTCAGGTGCAGATTACCTATCAGATGCTTGCCAATGGAAATGTAGAGGTGAACATGCACTTCATTCCTGGCAACAAGGCTCTGCCGGAGATGCCTCGTCTCGGTATGCGCATGATTCTGAAGGGCGACTACGATCAGATGACCTGGTTGGGTAGAGGTCCGCAGGAGAACTATGCCGACCGTAAGAGTGGTTACCTCATCGGTAAGTATTCTGCCAGCGTATGGGAGCAGTATCATCCATACGTAAGAGCACAGGAAACCGCCAACAAGTGTGATGTACGCTGGTTCACCCTCGCTTCGAAGGCTGGAGCCGGTATCAGGGTGGAAGGTGCTGAGCCATTGAGCGTAAGTGCCTGGAATTTCCCACAGGATGATCTCCTCTATGTTCCTTCTACCATCGAGCACCGTCATGGTGGCTGTGTAGACAAGAAGGACATGGTCTGGGTGAACATCGACCATTTGCAGATGGGTGTTGGTGGCGATAATACCTGGGGCGCTATGGTGCATCCGGAATATACCATCACACCAAAGGAGTGGAGCTATAGCTTTACTATTAAGAACTTAAAATAAACGATATGAAGACTAAGTCTATAGCTATATTGACTATGGGGCTTGCCATGCTGTCTATGGACGGCATGGCACAGACCACCCGTCAGGAGTATAAGGATATTCTTGACATCCAGCTGACACCGGGTGCTCCCCGCCGTCAGAACGGATGCTTCACGGATATGGGTTCATGGATGGGTTTCACCCTCTCAGAGAAGGAGAAACCTACCGCAGGTTTCTGCGGACCATTCAGTATCTATTACCGCAACTGGTATGCCCGTTCGCTGGTATCTCTCATTGATGGTACCGTGCAGGAGCAGAGCTATTATCCGGGCGAAATCAGGATGAGCCTGAAGAAGGATGGTGCCGATTTCTATGAGAGTCTGCAGTTTGTTGATGCCCGTACGGCACTGCTTACAGTTACCAATCCATCCAAGGTTCCGTTCACGTTTACTGCCGACAGCATCAGTACCCGTGCCAATGTATCACGTTACAAGAACCGTGTTTCCATCGGAGACTTCTACGGTGAACGTGTCATCATCGACTTTCCTCAGGAGGTTAAGGTGACTGATACCGACCATAACTATCTGGCTGCCGTGCCAAGAGGTGTAGAGCAGCTTACCATCGCCATTTCGCTGGTAGAGCAGGATACCGAGGCTTCGGTTCAGCATGTGCATACAGCCAGTCTGCTTGCCAACCCGAAGGTGGCACTCGATGAAAACGAGAAGCGCTGGAACGGTTATCTGAAGAAGGTAATACGTGATGATATGCCTGCAGAATACAACCGGGTGGCTGCAAAATCCATCGTCACCCTGCTTTCCAACTGGCGTGCCAAGCGAGGTGCCCTGTATCATGACGGCATCGTGCCTAGTCATGCTGTAGGCTATTTCGTAGGTTGCTGGGCATGGGACTGCTGGCGTTTCTCTGCCGGTATGGCTTCCTTCTTCCCGGAGTTGGCGAAAGATAACATCCGCGTGATGTTCGACTACCAGCAGCCAGACGGCATGATTATCGACTGCATCTATCCGGATGCTTCAGAGAACAACTACCGTGATAGTAAGCCTCCTCTGGCAGCCTGGGCGGTGAACGAGATTTACGAGCATACTCAGGATCTGGCTTTCGTAAAGGAGATGTATCCGAAGCTTCTGAAATATCACAAGTGGTGGTATGAGAAAAGAGATCACGACAAGAACCATATCTGTGAGTTCGGTTCGGTTGATGGCACGCTGGAGGCAGCTGCCTGGGAGAGCGGTATGGATAATGCCATCCGTTTCGACGGCACCAAGATGTTGCAGAACGGCAAGGATGCATGGAGTACTGATCAGGAGAGCGTTGACCTGAATGCTTATCTCTCGCTGGAGTATACCTTGCTCAAGAAATTTGCCGGATTGCTGGGCGAGCCTTTCGACTTGCCTGACTATCGTGGACTGGTTGCCGATTATTTCTTTGACCAGAAAGATGGCTTCTTCTACGACCGCCGTTTGGATGCCGACAGAAGTTTTGTACGTGAGGCTGGTTGTGAGGGCTATATTCCTTTCTGGGCGAACATAGCAACGCCTAAGCAGTTTGCCAAGGCAAGAAAGTTGCTCGACAATAAGAAGAAGTTCTCTACCTTCATCCCATTCCCGACGATAGCAGCCGATAATCCGAAGTACAATCCACAGGGTTACTGGCGCGGTCCTATCTGGCTCGACCAGACCTATTATGGCATCAAGGGCTATCGCAACTATGGTGAGAAGAAGAAGGCAGATGCCTATACCGACCAGGTGTTCCGCAATTTGCAGGGCATTTCGGCAGGTACCCCAATCTATGAGAATTATGACACGCATACCGGCAAGCCTATGCAGGCTTCTCACTTCAGCTGGAGTGCCGCTTGCCTGATCATGATGTACAATGATTATGGAAAATAAACGAGATTCTCATGTGTTAAACGTCATGCCAACGGGATTTGGCACATCTTAAGACCTAAATAAAAAGCCTTTGAGCATATCGGAAATGATAGCTCAAAGGCTTACTTTTTACCCTAAATGATTGAACTGTAATAAGCAAATTCCATACGCTTGGAAAGCGTGTGGTGTATATTATCTCAAAACATACTTTCCGGCTGGTGTCTTGCTGAACTTCACCTGATAGGCTTCAGAGACAATCTGCAGCGCCTCGGTGAGGCTGTTGTTCGGCAAGGTTCCTGTGAAAGGTTCGATGGTATCCATTTCCACAGCAATCTCTACTCCGTAATTCTTCTCCAGGCTTCTGATGACTCTGCCCAGCGATGCATCACGGAATACCAGCTGCTTCTTCTGCCATGCACAGGCATCCTCGATATGCGATGTTTCGCGGATATCCATCTTTCCAGTCTGTTTGTTCACCACTACGATTTCGTTTGGCTTCATCGTATAGGTACTGCCGTTGGCAAGGGAAGTGAGCATCACGCTACCGTTGAGCAGCGCAACTTCTGCTGTCTGTTCTTTCTTTCTGTTGATGACGTTAAACTCAGTGCCCAATACCTTGATTTCCATTCCCTGCATGTGGATGATGAATGGATGTCGGGCGTCTTTGGCTACCTTGTAGTGAGCCTCGCCTTCAAATTCAATCTCGCGATTGTCCTTGCAGAAATCCTGTGGTGCATACTTGATGCTGGAGAGTGAATTGAGTGCTACCACACTCTTGTCGGGCAGGGTGATGCTCACCTGTTCGCCTTCCTGGGTGGTGATTTCTGTCAGCGGAATCGCGGCATATTGCCTGTTTTCCTTATACATCATTCCCATAATCACCATGCAGATAGGCAGGGCAATAGCTGCCGCTATCTGGGTCCACTTGAGGACGCGCTTCAGGGTGAATTGCTTACGGGTTCCTATCTGTTCATGAATTTCGGCCTTGATACGTGCCAAATCTTCGTCAGAGATACCGCTATCCGGGATGATGCCGTGCAGCCATTCCTCTTCCATGGCTGCTGCTAATTCTTCATCTGAACAGTTGTTGATCCGTTCCTTCAGATTAGCTAAGTCTGTACTATTCTTGATGTCGTCTAACATAAAACAATCCTTTTTTAGGTTATACATGGTTCGGTAGAGAATGTACCGTTAAATTATACTAAAAACAAGAGCCACATCAGGTTGGTGCGGTTGCTGATAAGCTGTCGGAGCTGCTTCAAACCCATCGACAACTGGTTCTTAACGGTCTGTTCACTATAGTTGAGTTTCTCGGCAATCTCCTGATTGTTGAGCATCTCCAACTTGGAGAGTCGGATGATTTCCTGCTGTGTCTTGGGCAGCTTGGCAAGCATCAGGTTGAGCTGTCTGACGAAATCATCATACTCCAGCTGACTGTCTGCAGTGGTGCTGTTGTGATGGTCAAGATAGTCCATGTAGTCTTCATACACGGGCGAATTGATGACCTTCCTGTAAGCGTTGATGAGGTAATGCTTGGCTCTGAGGAAGAGCAGCGGCTTTACGCTGTCTGCCTCTTCCAGCGTGCTTCGGTTGTTCCAAAGCCATACGAAGGTATCTTCCATGATTTCTTCGGCATTCTCCTTCGACTTGGTATATTTCAGGCAAAAGGCAAAGAGTCTGCGGGCATATAGCCCGTAGATTTCATCGAATGCCTTCATAGATCCTTTTTTGAGTTGAAGGATAAGTTCTGTTTCTGTCTTTTTAAACATGATAACTATTCACTAAAATCCATCTAAATCATATTCTTCGCTGTCCAAATCCAGACTGTCGTCGTTGTCGATAGTTGTATTTGGTGCTTTTTCTTCCTTTATATCCGCATCGGTTCCCTGGGTTCCGGTTGTTCCGTTTTCGGATGTTCCGGTAGTTCCGTTACTGAAAGTTCCGGTTGTTCCGGTTTCTATTTCACCGGTTGTTCCGCTTTCGGCAGTTCCTGTTTCTTCTTCATTTTCTTCTGTATCATCCGTCTTTTCCTGCTGGATGATTTCCTCCGGTTCTTCAAGCAGTGGGTCCTTGCTGATTTTCAGCGGTGCCAGATGCTGGGTATAGAAGAGGGTATAATCGTCGTAGCTCAGACTGGTGCCCAGCAGCAGGAGGTTTGGTTCGCTGATTACGATGCCTCGGGCTCCCTTTGAGAGGAGCTGGGTGATAGCCTGATGCTGGTAGATGTCGTTAGCATACTGGCGTGCTTCATCGTAATTGCTGAATCCCTTTACCTGCATGCGGTGCAGACCATTCTGCTCATCGATGACGAGGTCGAAATTACGCACGAGATAGGAGGTGAAATTATATTTCGCCATCTCGAAGAGCAACTGGTTCTCGTTTACAGAATCGGGTACGTAGGCGAGCATGAAGACGAACGGCTCGTTGCGCTCAATGCTGAATACCTTTGCTTTGGATTTGACATCATCATTGAGTACGGCGTTGCGGCGCGACCATACATTGCTCAGGTCGAATGTGCCGCCCTTGAGCTGTCTGCCGGCTTTCACTCCGTTGAGAATCATTCCTGCCATCTCGCTGAGTCGGCTGTTCGGATATTTCTCTACCACCTGCTGCATATCATCAAGACAAGCCTGGATATTCCCCTCGTGGAGCTGGGTGAGTCCGCCGATAAAGAGGAACTTGTCGCGGTTGGCTCCTTCAGGATAGCGCTTGTCAGAGATAGCCCTGTTGTGTACCACCTTATTATATAGGTTAGCCTTGAAGGCATCGTAGGTGGCAGCATAGAGCGAATCTTCGAGATGAATGCCCATCTTCGCATCTTCCTCATAATAAGGAGAGGTGAGCAGGGCGGTCCATTGACTCTCCGGATAATTCGCTTTCAACAGGTCGAGATAGCGGCTGGCGATGGCTGGCTGCTTCCTGATGTTGTAGAGCAGGTAGAGGTGATAGTAGGCATCATCGAGATGTTCGTATGCAGCGTTCTTCTTCACCAGTCGCTGCAGCATGTGTTCGCTTTCGTCCAGATCATTGAGTTTGTCTTTCAGAATGATGCCGGCATGCAGCAGGCCGTCGTCCAGAATCTGGTTGCTTTCTGCCATCTTCTCTTCGGTGAGCGGAATCTGAGCGAGATAGTAGGCACGCTGATGCGGATCTTCTTCTGCACTCAGGTTCTTCTCTTTCTCCTTCTCAAGGTCTTTCTTCTGTGCCTCGTTGAGGAGCGAATCGCGCTGCTCGTCGGTCATTTCTTCTACACCTTTGGCATCGGCCACTACGGTCTGGTTGCTCCGTCGCCAGTTGTCTATGTTCTTTCTCTTACCCCAGAGGCGCTCAAACTGCTGTTTGCCTTGGGCTACGGCAGATTGGGAGTAGAAATACCAGTTATTGCTGTTGCCGAAACCGCCGTTGCCCATGGCTCCGTTTCCGAAGCCGGATGAGGCATTGCTGTTTCCCTGATTCCTGTTATTTCTGCTGTTATTATTGCCGTTGTTTCTGCCGGCACTTTGGTTGTCTTGTTTTTCTGCCAATTCCTGGTCGGCAAGTCTTCTCTTTTCTTCCTTTTCCTGCTTTTTCAGGGCATCTATCACCTTGTCAATGGCGACATTCCGTTCTGTTTCGCTCATGCGGGCAAGCGATTGCAGGGAGTCCTGCAAATGGATGGCGTCGGTATAAGGCACCAGTTCATCGAGAACCTTCGAGCGGTCGGAGAGCTGTTTGTAGTCTTTGCGGTCCTGGTCTAGGAGTCCGATGGCTGCATCATAGCATCGCTTGGCATCCCCATATCGGTGGCATTGCCAGTATACATTGCCCAGATGCAGCAGCAATACACCTTTCTCAACTCCGTTTCGGCTTGATTTCGCAGCACCTTTTTCGTATGCAGCAATAGCCTGAAGGGTATCGCCTTGGTTGAGATGTATGTTGCCGATGGCATAATAAACCTGGTCGAGATATTCCTTGTTCTTGTCGCTCGCAGCCATTCGCTTCAATTTGGATACCATCTTCCGGGAGTTGTTGGTTGCCAGTACCTCGGTCATGGAGATGCGGGCATTGAACTCCAGTTCGTAAGGCGGATTGAGGCGGATGACATGCTTGAAGGCACGGTAGGCATTCTGGGCATGTCCCTGTTGTGCTTCTACCTGTCCCATCAGATACCAGAGGCGGGCTTTCTGCTTGCGTCGCATCTCATAGCCGATGGCTTTGCGGAGATACGGAACGGCCTCCTGATAGCGTCCGGTCTTCAGATAGTAGAGGGCATAGGTCTTGTCCCATTCCTTCTGGGCACGCCAGTGGATGGAATCGCGCTCGATATTACGGATTACATCTTCGGCATCGTATATCCATCCCGATTCCAGATAACTCTTGGCGAGCCAGGCACGTGCCTTGCCGTAAATGCCGGGCTGGGTAGCGTAGAGACGGCTCATATAGGCGAAAGTGGCTGCTGCCGACTGGAAATCGCCTTCAAAAAACTGGGAACGGCCCATCAGCATCCATGCCTTCCAGAGGAACGGATTATATTCACGGCGATGCAGCCATTCCAGGTCTTTGGCAGTCTTGCGGCGTTTCTTATCCCATACCGGACGGCGCTTGATGCTATGCTGGTGAATGGCTTTCTCGCATTTCTCGATGGCGCGGTCGTAGTTCGACTTGCCCAGTTCGCGGCTGTTCTTGTTGCCTACAGTATAATAAGGAATCATTTCAGAGTAATTGTCCTTATTTCCGTTTTCCTTTTCGAGCGAGCCTTCTATATAGGCTACGGTACCATTATAATAGGTGTTGTATCGGGCGTTGAAGGCATGCCACCATCTGCTCTTCGCCGTATTTTTCTGCGCAGAGCATCCTGCTATGGTCATTGCAAAGGCAAGGATAACCATAGCTGGCAAGAGGTTTCTGAATGGGAAATGCTTCAACATAAGTTTCTTCTTTATTTTAAAATTATACTTTCAGAGCGTGTGAAAGCCTTAGTGCTTTCTGGCTGCCAGTATCTTTGCTGCTGCAAACAGGATGATGCTGACGAAGATGATGGTTGCACCTGATGGCACATTGAGCAGATAACTGGCATAGAGGCCCACGATGCAGTCGATGCAGCCTATCACGATGCTGGCTCCTATCATGCGCTTGTAGCTGTAGGTGAAGAGGTTGGCTGTCATCTGTGGTATGGTGAGCAGACTGATGGCAAGTACGATGCCCACCATCTTGATGGTTGCCACAATGGTCATGGCGATGAGCGTCATCATCATATATTCTATCGCTGTAACCGGCAGATGTTGCGATTTGGCAAAGGTGCTGTCGAATGCGATGGTCTGGATAGGACGCAACAGAAAGGTGAACAGCAATGCAACAAACAGGGTAAGACCTGCCAGAAGCCAGAGGTCTGTGCTGTCGATGGCAAGTATACTTCCGAAGAGGAAAGAGGGCAGGTCGGGCATGAATCCCGGAGTAAGGAAGCAGCAGATGATGCCCACGCTCATGCCCAGGGTCCAGAACATGGCGATGGCAGAGTCTTTGCGCACATCTTTCTTCCGTGATACCCATTGCACGCCAAAGGCACTCAAAATGGCGAATACCATGGCAGAGAGTATGGGGTTGATGCCTGCAAATACGCCGATACCGATGCCGCCAAAAGAGGCATGCGTAATGCCACCGCTGATGAAAACCAGCCGGCGGGTGACGATGTAGGTGCCTACAAAGCCGCACAGAATGCTTGCCAGTAGGGCGCCAATCAGCGCGTTCTGAAAAAATGTATATTGCAGTATATCCATGTTTTTACTTTGAACTTTGAATTTTGAACTTTGCGCATTGCATGTTTAACTTAAAAAACTGATGACTTCGTCCTTTATCTGGTTAGGCAGGTTGATGCCTCTCAGTATCAGACTTCGGTTCCATCCCGCCACTTCGTCTGGCTGCATCGTATAGAGCACTTCCGAGAATTCCTCTACTTCCTCATCGGTATAGTCGTCGGCAGCTCTTCCTGCAAACCGGTCGAGTTCTTCGTCATCGTAGTATTCTATTTCCTTGGTGGCGGCTTCCATCATGCATTCCTGTTCGCATTTGGAGTTCTCTCCGTTGCAGGTATTGCACGATACGCCTTCCTGCAGCGGTTCTTCATCCTCTCCCTTGCGATGAGAGATGATGCCGAGAATGGCGCTTATCAAGCCTAGGACCACCAGGGCTAAAATCAGGTACAACATTTACTTTGAACTTTGAACTTTGAATATTGAACTTTGAACTTTATGATTAGTAAAGCTGTAGAACAATTAACTATTAACTTTCAACTATTTCAAATCCCACCTTTTTCAGGTCTTCCCAATAATGAGGATAGGATTTGCTCACCACCTCAGGATTGTTGATTTCAATCTGAGGGAACTTGAAGGCAAGAGGGGCGAAGGCAAGTGCCATGCGATGATCCTCGTAGGTGTCGATAGGCTCGAAACTAGGCTCGCAGGTCTCGCCATCCCAAATCAGCGTGTTATCGTTCTCGTCATAAATCACGTAACCCACCTTCTTCAGCTCCTTCTTCAATGCCTCGATGCGGTCGGTCTCCTTGATCTTGAGACTGGCAAGGCCGGTGAACTTAAACTTTACGCCCAGGGCACAGCAGGCTACAACGATGGTCTGTGCTAGGTCTGGAGAACCGCTGAAATCGTAGTCGAAACGAGGCAAGAGACAACGCTGGACCTTCAGTTTGACAGGAGAAAGAATATCACGGTTCTCAAATTCTGATTTCACGCCCAGCAGACTGAAGATGTATTTCACGACAGAATCGCCCTGCTTGGAACTGTCGAACAAGCCTTCGAGTCTTACCTCAGAATCAGGGTTCCCGTTCAGCGCCATCATTTCATACCAGTAAGAAGAAGCGCTCCAGTCATTCTCGATGGTGTAGTCGGCTACGCAGCTGTAAGGTTGTGGCTTAACGGTGATGGTATCCACATCGGTCCATTCTGCGCTGGCTCCGAAGTTCTGCATCGTCCACAGCGTGAGGTCGATGTAAGGACGTGATGCTATCTCGCCCGTCAGTTTCAGTTCCAGACCGTTTTTCAGAATCGGACCAATCATCAGCAGTGCCGAGATATACTGCGAACTGATGTTTCCCACCACTTCGAGATGTCCGCCTTCCAATGGCTTACCTACGATGTGGAGTGGAGGATAGCCCTCTTTCTTTTCATACTGTATATCAGCTCCGAGGTAGCGCAGGGCATCTACCAGGATAGCAATAGGGCGGTTCTGCATGCGCTCGGTACCTGTGATGGTATGCTCGCCCGGTGTAGCAGAAAGATAGGCGGTCATAAAGCGCATGGCTGTACCGGCAGCCTTGATGTTGATGACATCAGGCATATCGCGCAGTGCCGCAATGATGACTTCTGTATCATCGCAATCGCTCAGGTTGTGAGGCTGCAACTTGCATCCCGCCATGGCATTGATTACCAATGCACGGTTGCTGATACTCTTGGAAGCTGGCAAGTTGATACTTGCATTGAGTTGGCGTGGAGCCTTGATTGTATATTTCATTTTCTTCTTGTTTCTCTTTTTTTATACTCTTCTGGTTTTGCTATTTCTCAGCCTTCAGTATCCGGATGTCCTTGATGCTGACAGCCTTCTCTTTGGCATATCGGATTGGGAGGTCATCTTCCGTTTCCGGCATCTCATCCCATGCACGGGTTCTCGGACGAATCTTCTTCGGACCCGGTATCAGGGGCGAATAATACAGAACCTGACGGATGCGGTTTGCCTGTTCTGGGGTGAATCGCATGCTGTAACAGATGCTGTAGTCCATCAGATTGTCTGACTGCCATTCCCCATTCTTGCTGTTGGTGCGTTTGGCAAGCTCTTTCATGCTGAGCGTGGTATCCTTCTTGATGGCTTGTGCATCACTGATATATTCTGTCAGCCATTTGCCGTATGCTATTCGGTTGTAGCTCGGTGTATCATCGCAATGGTCTGAGTCGTCATCATCATTGGCAGCCTCTGATTTGTCTTTCACTGTCTTTTCTGAGAAACTGTGGAAGAGCCCCAGATAATGTCCCAATTCGTGAGCCAGCGTAGCATTCGGGTCGGCTGTATTGTAGGTATATCCTTTATGATTCTTATCTGTAGTATACCGGGTTCCTTCATTCTCCTTTCCCACATAGATTGAATTGAGCGAAACGCAATACGGAAATTTGCCAGGCTTGCTCAGCGGGTAGTTCTTGCCATTGCTCAAACCATCTATCTGTGGATAGCCGCCTACCTGGTAAGGCAGATGACTGATGCCCAGCGTTGTGCTGTTTTCATCGGTCTTCTTGAAGGCATATACCATCACATTGATGTAGTTGTTCTGGTCCCAGCAGTACTGTACATACTTCTTGTCCTTCATGAAACTCTCGCAGTCGAACTCCGATTCTGAAACCTTGATATATTCTACACCCGGTGTACTGAGTCTCTTGCCGCTCTCATCCTTTTCAGCCAGTTCGAACAGGATATGCAGGTTCTCGCTCGGGATGGTATCCATCTGATAGTTGTAGACATCACCCTGGTAAAGTTCGTTCACATTGGAGAGAATCTCCTTGAGGCGGGTATATTTGATGTATTGCGTGGTGTTACTGTAGAAGACATGGAAGATGACAGGCAGATGATAAACATAATCATCGCCTGTAATGATATCTGTGTCACGGTCTTGTCCGTGGGATATGATAGGGTCGCCGATAGAGCCTTCGGTATCCTTGCATGATGCAAAGCTGAGGACGGTGAGGGCGATCATGAAATAAAGAATTTTTCTCATGCGCGTACCTTATATTATATATTTTCGTGCAAAAATACAAAAATAAAAGAAGATAGGCGAGAAATATCCTGAAAAAGTTTCTCAAAATGCCAAAAAACTTGTGCTTTCATCTTCTTGATGTATGTCAATTTAGTAACATTTTGTAAACTTGACCCCATGAAAATAGCGTTTTGTAAGGTGTGTCTTCGTGCAATATGCTAAATTTTAGGCTGTGAAATTGCAAATTGTAAGATTGTGTGCGTTCTAAAGCAAAAAGTATAACTTGACCAAAAAATAAGATAAAATAGCGTTAAGGAATTATGAACTTTTCGGAAATCGTTGTATCTTTGCACCAGAAAAAGAAACAAAGACAATTATAATAACATCCTAAAAATAAACGATATGAAACGAATGATATTATTCTCATTGATGGCTTTGATGACCATAGCAGCTTTCGGTCGTAAGCACGTAGAGAATGCAACAGTTGTAGCTGACACTATTTTCTATGCAGAAAATATGAGCAATGTAACCAGTGCAGATCAGGCTAGTTATTACAGACTGCTGATGACTACTGGTTCAGGCCTTAACAAGAAGGACGTTTTCCAGGACTTCTATATGAACGGTAATCTCCGTGCTGAAGGTGGTTATAGTTTTATCGACCTCGGCAACGATCGCAATACTATCTTTAATGGTGAGGTTACTACCTATTATAAGAATGGTAAGGAGAAGTGGCATGGCAACTATGTCAATGGTAAGCGCGAAGGCTACTTCACACTCCAGCTCCGTGAAGGCGGTGTAGCTGTCGTTCAGTTCAAGAATGGCAAGTCTGTTCACGATTACTTCATGGTAACTTACAAGGACGGTTCTTCTGAGAAGAGAAATCTCTCTGAGTTGAAGCAGTTCATGTAATCAGAAATAAGCAACTATAGTTTTGTTACTTCATTGAATTAAAAGAAAATCTCTCTTATATAAATTAAAATTTTATGTTGATATGACCAATATGGGGATGGCTTCCGTGAGGAAGGTGCATCCCCTTTTTTTATGACCTATATTTACCAACAACAAGAAGAGGGTGAATCATAAACTTATGATTCACCCTCTTCTGATTATTCTTATTGATGTTGGCTGAAAGGTAGGATTAGAACGTTAAATCTACTTCTACCGGACAATGGTCGCTGCCCATGATTTCAGTATGGATTTTAGCTTCTGTAATCTGTTCCTTGATACGGTCGGAGACAAGGAAGTAGTCGATACGCCAACCGGCATTCTTCTCGCGCGCCTTGAACCGGTATGACCACCACGAATAGGTTACCTCATCAGGATGGAGATAACGGAAACTGTCGGTAAAGCCATCGTTCAGAAGAACGGTCATCTTTTCTCGCTCCTCATCGGTGAAACCGGCATTGCGGCGGTTGGTCTTCGGATTCTTGATATCTATCTCTTCGTGTGCTACATTCAGATCGCCGCAGATGACGACTGGTTTCTTGGCATCAAGAGATTTCAGAAACTTGCGGAAATCGTCTTCCCAAGTCATGCGATAATCCAGGCGTTTGAGTTCTGTCTGAGAATTTGGGGTGTAGCAGGTAACGAGATAGAACTGGTCATATTCCAGCGTGATGATTCTGCCTTCATGATCATGTTCCTCTACGCCCATGCCATAATTTACGTTTAATGGCTTGTGCTTGGTATAAATGGCTGTACCAGAGTATCCTTTTTTCTCAGCGTAGTTCCAATAACTCTCGTAGCCCTCAAACTGAAGGTCGAGCTGTCCCTCCTGCATCTTTGTTTCCTGCAGGCAGAAGAAGTCGGCATCGAGTTCCTTAAACTGGTTCTCGAAGTCCTTGCCTACGCAAGCGCGCAGGCCATTTACATTCCAGGATATAAACTTCATTTTTGGTAATGTTGAATGTTGAATGTTGAATTGGGGAGGAGTGTTGAATGTTGAATGTTGAATGTTGAATGATGAGTTGATATGGCGTATGCCTAATTCAACATTCAACATTCAACATTCCTCCCCATTCAAAAATTAAATTCTCTTCGTTTCTCCTCTCAGCAGACTCATAAACTCCTGACGGGTGTTCAGTGAATTGAAAACTCCGCTGTAGTCGCTGGTGGTGGTTATGGAATTCTGTTTCTCTACACCTCGCATCTGCATGCACATGTGCTTGGCTTCTATCACTACCATCACACCCTGCGGATTCAATGTTTCCTGAATACAGTCTTTAATCTGCTGGGTAAGACGCTCCTGTACCTGGAGACGATGGCTGTAGATATCTACCACACGAGCTATCTTGCTCAGACCGGTAATCTTTCCGTTCGGGATATAAGCTACATGCACCTTGCCATAGAAAGGAAGCATGTGGTGCTCGCACATCGAGAAGAAATCAATATCTTTCACGATGACCATCTGGTTGTATTTCTCTTCGAAGAGGGCATCGGTCAATACCTTGTGTGCATCCTGTGTATAGCCACGAGTCAGTATCTGCATAGCCTTGGCTACTCGCATCGGTGTTTTTACAAGTCCTTCACGTTCAGGGTCTTCTCCCAAGAGCTTTAATACTTCTGTATAGTGTTCTGCGAGTTCGTCCAATCCCTCGCGAAATTCTGTTTCTGGATTCATCTTATTTACTTTGAACTTTGAATTTTGAACTTTGAACTTTATGAATAGTAAAGCTGTTGAATTGGCTTTCCCTTCGGCCGCCGAACGTTGTTTCTTCACTATTCACTTTTCACTTTAATTTAATACTGCACGGTAATCTGTCCCTTTACAAGGCATGCCTGTCTGTATCCCAGGGAGCGAACCTTGGCAAGCATCTTCTGGGCTTCAGCTAAACTGCGGAAGTTGCCCATTCGGCAAATCCATCTTGGAGAGTAGAAATGAACATAAACCGGCTGCTCAGGGAAATGAACTTTCAGCTGATTGCCAGTCTGTTCTGCTTTCAGACGGTCGTTACGCGAATTGCCGCCAGCGAATGCCTGTACTCTATATCCTGTAACCTTATAGCTCTTGCGCATCACTTTCTTGCGCATATCCACTACAGGTGTCTCTGTTTCTTCTTTTTTGTTCTCTGCCTTTTGGGCATTGTTCACGTGGGCATTCTCTCGGGTTGCCTCATGATGCTGTGGCTCAGTCTTCTTCAGGGAATCAGGACCCTGCTTGTGCTGAGCTTCAGGCTCTTTTTCTTTTTTCTGTGGGGTAGTCTTAGTCTTGTCGTCTTGTGGAATCACTTGTTTGCCGTTTACCAGTTCATCAATCGCCTTACTTTGGTTCACGGTTACAACACCCTTTCCCGGTTCCTTCTTTTTGAGATGGTCCAGGTAGTTCTGCGCATTAGCTGTGAATGTTGAGCAGAGGATCATAATCAATAATGTGACGAATTGTTTCATGACTATTCCTTTTATGTTTGTCGTCTTGTTTTAAAACAGCACCTTATTCTTGGATCTCTATATATAATAAGGTGTAATGAAGAATGAAGGGATGCGCTTCACGAAGAAGGCATCCCTTCGGGAAATGTAATATCCTTATGAGATTACTTCTTCCAAGCGTCGATGATACCCTTGAAATCAGCAGCCTTCAAAGAAGCACCACCGATCAAACCACCGTCGATGTTTGGCTTAGCGAAGAGCTCAGGAGCGTTGCTAGCCTTGCAGCTACCACCGTAGAGGATTGATGTATCCTCAGCAGCCTCGTTGCCATACTTCTCTGCTACGATAGAGCGGATGTATGCCAACATCTCTTCAGCCTGGTCAGAAGTAGCAGTCTTACCTGTACCGATAGCCCAGATTGGCTCGTAAGCAAGGATGATGTTCTTCCAAGCGTCAGCGCTCAAGTGGAATACTGAACCTTCCAACTCAGCCTTTACTACCTCGTTCTGCTTCTCAGCCTCACGCTCTTCGAGAGTCTCACCGCAGCAGAAGATAACCTTCAAACCGTTAGCCAAAGCCAACTCTACCTTCTCCTTCAAGATCTCTGCAGTCTCGCCATAGTACTGACGACGCTCTGAGTGACCGAGGATAACATACTGAGCACCTGTGCTCTTTACCATCTCAGCTGAAACCTCACCTGTGAAAGCACCCTTAGCCTTGTCTGCGCAGTTCTCAGCACCAAGACCTACAATCTCTGAATCCAAAACCTGAGCTACAGAAGCCAAGTGGATGAATGGAGTACAGATTACTACGTCGCAGTTTGGTTTGTCTGCTACCAATGCCTCGTTGATCTCCTTAGCGAGAGCAACACCGTCCTGCAGGTTCATGTTCATTTTCCAGTTACCTGCTACAATTTTCTTTCTCATTTTTCTTTTCTTTTTAAAAGTTGATAATATTCTGTTTGAATTCTCTTTCTTTCTGATCCAGGCGCCCCAAGCCCAGAGCCGGTCGGCAATGGTGAGGAGTACCAGTGGAATGATGAACCAGGAGATGATGCCGGCTATCTTCTTGGCGGCACTTACTTCCGGCATCTTGCCTATCTCGGTCTTCTCCAGTGGCTTGTCGCCGATTTCTGCCATGTCTGGCAAATCGTTGTGGCTCCATTTCTGGATGATGGTTCCGTTCTTCAGCAGAAGAAGGCCTGGGTTGCTGCGGATTACCGTCTTCAGCGTAGTCTCGTCTGTGACATAGAAGGGATATTCCGCTCCTGTTATGTCCTGCCAGTGCTTGATGGCTTTCTCCGTACTTGCCGTGAGGCAGAGAAAACGGTAGCCATGGTCGTTGGCATATTCGTAAATCTCATCGATATTGCCGAAGTTGCTGTCATCGGCAAATTCAAGATGTGGCGAAACCAGGAGGAAGGTGTAGCTTTTATCGTGAATCACTTCCTGGGTGATGTCTTCTCCCGTCTTGGCATCAGCTATGCTGAAGTCGTGGATTGGAGGTACGTAACCTTCTTCGGTCTGAACCGTCTTGCTGTCGATGAAGGTCCAGGTGGAGTCGGGATAGTTGTCTAATGTAAACTCCTTCCGTTCTCCGTTCTTCTCCAGGATGAAGGTGGTATCAAACTTGGGTTGCTTGGCTCCTTTCGGTATCTCCATGCCCTTGGCGATGTTGACACCTATATGATAAGGACGGAAGTCGAATTGCGGCAGATACCACAGACTCCAGATACTCATCACGATGGAGAAGAGGAAGGTGTAGTTGATCACCACCCACTGGGTCTGTCTCGAGATGAGTCTCTGCATCTCCAGCGGCTTTCTCCAAAGCAGGACGGCGAATATCAGGAGGATGATGTTCTTGATGAATGTCTCCATATTGGTGAGCACTACGGCATCACCGAAGCATCCGCAATCCTTTACTGGGTCTGCGATAACGATCCACAGGGTAATCAGCGTCATCACGCTCATCACGGCAAGGGTGATCTTGCTCATCAGTCTCCGTCGGATGGCGAAGAGGAGGAAGATACCGATGGCAAACTCTGCTGTGGCTAGTAATACCGACATCACCAGGGTGCTCCTGTCGGGGAACATCCAATCGATGTGCAGCGCCTCCAGATAGTCGGTTATCTTGTATTGCGTGCCTAATGGGTCAATTCCCTTCACAAATCCTGAGAAAATGAAGGTTATTGCCATCAGCAGTCGCCCGATATTGACCGCTATCTTTGTTAATATGTGAGTTGCCTTATTCTTCATTATTTTATATTTTTACTTCTCGCTCATTTTGATGGCACCGAAGACGGCATAATTGATGATGTCCATATAGTTGGCATCAATACCTTCAGAAACGAGGGTAGCGCCTGCGATGTCTTCAATTTCCTTTACGCGCTGAATCTTGGTCAGGATGAAGTCTGTATAACTGCTGACTCTCATCGAGCGCCATGCTTCATCATAGTCATGGTTCTTCCTGAGCATCAGTTCCAGTGCCTCCTTTGCATGGAGGTCGTATAGTTTCATAGCCTCTTCGGGTGTCATATCCACCTCATCCACGAAAGGCTTTTCGAGCTGGATGAGTCCTATGATACCATAATTGATAAGGGCAATGAACTCCGGACGGATACCTTCGCCAACCAAAGATTCTTTCTTGATTTCGAGCGAGCGGATGCGCTTCGCCTTGATATAGAGCTGGTCTGTCAGAGAAGAAGGGCGCAAGATTCTCCAAGAGGCTCCATAATCATGAAGCTTCTTCTCAAATAATGTCCTGCATTCACTCATGACATCCTTAAACTGCTGTTCTGTTTTCAATAAATCTGCCATAATAATTTCGAAATTCGGTGCAAATTTACGCATTTATTATGAAATAGCCAAATATTTATTTTGTTTTTCGCTTAATTTGCTGTAACTTTAAATAAGTTACGCTGCATCTCAACAATAAAAACAAAAAAAACCTTTTTTTATTTTGTATTGTCTTCGATTTGCAGTAACTTTGCACCCCGAAAGTAAAAAGAGTATGAGAAATTTGACCAATGCCGAACTGGCACAGATACTGGATAATGATATATTTCATAAGATTTCAGAGGCAGCAGATGGGCTGTCTGTGGAGTGTTATGTAGTAGGTGGATATGTGCGTGACCTCTTCCTGGAGCGACCTTCCAATGATATTGATGTCGTTGTGGTTGGTAGCGGTATAGAGGTAGCTTCTGCCTTGAAGAAGATGCTCGGAAAAAAGGCGCATCTCTCTGTGTTCCGTAATTTCGGAACAGCACAAGTGAAGTATCAGGATACAGAAGTGGAGTTTGTCGGCGCCCGTAAGGAGAGCTATCAGCGCGATTCCAGAAAGCCTATTGTGGAAGATGGAACGCTGGAGGATGACCAGAACCGCCGCGACTTTACCATCAATGCGATGGCTATCTGCCTGAACAAAGACCGTTTTGGAGAACTCGTAGATCCTTTTGATGGTGTCTACGATATGGAAGATGGCATCATTGCCACTCCGCTCGACCCGGATATCACTTTTTCTGATGACCCGCTGCGCATGATGCGTTGCGTGCGTTTCGCTACCCAACTCAATTTCCAGATAGAGGAGGAGACCTATGATGCGCTCTCCCGCAATGCCGAGCGCCTGAAGATTATCAGTGCTGAGCGAATCTGCGACGAGATGAACAAGATTATGCTCTCCAAGCACCCAAGCTGCGGTTTCTATTACCTGAAAGATACAGGTCTGCTCGATCTCATTCTGCCAGAACTGGTTGCGATGGACAAGGTGGAAACGCGAAACGGCAGGGCACATAAGAATAATTACGACCATACGATGGAGGTGCTCGAGAATGTGTGCAAGCATTCTGATAACCTCTGGCTCCGCTGGGCTGCTCTCTTCCACGACATCGGTAAACCGAAGAGCAAGCGCTGGGACAACAATATCGGCTGGACATTCCACAGTCATAATATAATAGGTGCAAAGATGATTCCTGGTATCTTCCGCCGTATGAAACTTCCGATGGATGCGAAGATGAAGTATGTGCAGAAGCTGGTAGAACTCCACATGCGTCCGATTGTGATTGCTGATGAGGAGGTTACCGACAGTGCCGTACGCCGCCTGCTGAATGATGCCGGCGATGACATCAACGACCTGATGACGCTCTGCGAGGCTGATATTACCAGCAAGAACCAGGTGCGCAAGCAGCGTTTTCTGGATAATTTCAAGATGGTGCGCGAGAAACTGGTTGATCTGCAGGAACGTGATTATAAGCGACTTCTCCAGCCATGCATCGATGGTAATGAGATTATGGAGATGTTCCATCTTACCCCTTGCCGCGAGGTAGGCACCCTGAAGCAGTATCTCAAGGATGCTGTATTGGATAATAAGGTGGCTAATGAGCGTGAACCATTGATGGCGCTTCTGATGAAGAAGGCTCAGGAGATGGGATTGGTAAATGCAGAAAACTCAAAATAGAGAATAATTTTTGTTAAATAACGGCTCCTAGCGAGCCGTTATTCATTTATTATTAGTACTTTTGCAGCGCTTTTAAAACTTAAAGGCGCATAAAAGTTTTCGTTAGAGGACGGAAAGAACTTTTGAATACGAGAAGATAAAAGATTAAATAATAAATTATAATATAAAATAGGTATGAAAATTAAAAGCGTTTTGTTTGTTGCAGCAGTTTGTGTTCTTGCTGCGTTGACATCATGTGGTGGAAGTAAGAAGGGCGGTCTGCCTGACTTCAGCGACGATGAGTTCGCTGTGGCTACTGTCGGTACTTCCAGCGCCGCATTGCAGACTACCTATCCTGCTACCATCAAGGGTATCCAGGATGTTGAGGTACGTCCTAAGGTTTCTGGTTTTATCACTAAGGTTTTTGTACACGAGGGACAGACAGTATCAGCAGGTCAGGCTTTGTTCTCTATTGATAGCGAGACCTATCAGGCTGCTGTCCGTTCTGCAGCTGCCGCTGTAAACACAGCTAAGGCACAGGCTAATACAGCCAAGTTGACCTATCAGAACAATAAGAAATTGTATGATAGCAAGATTATCGGTGAATTTGAACTTTCTACAGCAGCTAACAGCTATGCGACAGCTAAGGCTCAGGTAGCTCAGGCAGAGGCAGCATTGGCTTCAGCCCGCGAGCAGTTGGCTTGGTGTACCGTTACTAGTCCTTCTGCTGGTGTAGTAGGTAGTCTTCCTTTCAAGGTAGGTGCTCTGGTAAGTGCTTCTGGTCAGGCTCTTACTACCGTTTCCAATATCAGCACTATGGAGGTGTTCTTCTCACTCTCTGAGTCTCAGATCTTGAGCATGTCTAAGACCAATGGTAGCGTTCAGGCAGCCATCGCAGCGTTCCCAGCTGTTAAGTTGCAGTTGGCAGACGGTTCTATCTATAATCACCCAGGTAAGGTGGTTAAGATGAGTGGTGTCATCGATGCTACTTCCGGTTCTATCTCTCTCATCGCTCACTTCGCTAACCCAGAGAAGTTGCTGAAGAGTGGTGGTGCAGGTTCTATCGTCGTTCCTAACGATCATAACAGCGCTATCGTTATCCCTCAGGAGGCTTGCTCTCAGGTTCAGGATAAGATTTTCGTTTACATCGTAACCAAGGATAACAAGGTGAAGTATTCTGAGATCAAGGTCAATCCACAGGATGATGGCAAGAACTATATCGTAACTGCAGGTCTTCATGTAGGCGATCGTATTGTTTTGAAGGGTATTACCAAGTTGACCGATGGTCAGCAGATCAAGCCTATCACTCTGGAGCGTTACAATCAGAAGATTGCTGAGGCTGCCAAGTTGGCTGAGTCTCAGGATAACGCTCATGCCTTCGCTACTGCTATGGGCGGAAAGAAGTAATATATAATAAGGTATAAAGAAAAATAGTAAATTATGTCATTTACAAACTTTATAAAACGCCCGGTACTTTCGACGGTGGTTTCCATCTTCTTCGTCTTGCTGGGTATTATCGGCTTGGTATCGCTGCCTATCGAGCAGTATCCGAATATCGCGCCGCCTACCATCGAGGTACATGCTACCTATACGGGTGCAGATGCCCAGACGGTGTTGAACTCAGTCGTTGCTCCGCTGGAGGAAAGTATCAACGGTGTGGAGAACATGACTTACATGACCTCTTCTGCGTCTAACTCTGGTATTGAAATCACCGTTTACTTCAAGCAGGGGTCTGACCCTGATATGGCTGCGGTGAATGTACAGAACCGTGTGTCTCAGGCACAGTCTCTGTTGCCTGCTGAGGTTACCAAGGTGGGTGTCACCGTTACCAAACGTCAGAGTTCCAACGTTATCATGTTTGCTCTGACCACAGACGATGGCCGTTACGACGACCAGTTTGTTACCAACTACGCCCTGATCAACGTCATTCCTCAGTTGAAGCGTATCAATGGTGTGGGTGATGTGCAGAGCCCTTCTACCCGTAACTACTCTATGCGTATCTGGTTGAAGCCAGAGAAGATGAAGGAGTTCGGACTGGTTCCTTCTGATGTTTCTCAGGCTTTGGCAGAGCAGAATATCGAGGCTGCCCCTGGTAGCTTTGGTGAAAGCTCTGATATGCAGTATGAATATACCTTGCGCTACAAGGGTCGTTTGAAGACTCCAATGGAGTATGAGAACATCCTTATCAAGAGCAATACTTCCGGTCAGACTCTCCGTCTGGGCGAAGTTGCCAAGATTGAGTTGGGTGGTTTGCAGTATAACGTAAACCTGCTCAATGATGGTCAGCCTGCCGTGCTGGGTATGGTTCAGCAGATTGCCGGTTCCAACGCTACCCAGATTGCCAGCGACGTAAAGAAATCGCTTGATGAACTGGAGAAGAGTTATCCTCCTGGGTTGAAGAATGTTATCCTGATGGATGTTACTGAGTTCTTGTTCGCATCTATCGAGGAAGTTATCTTCACCTTGATCATCACCCTGGTACTGGTGTTTATCGTAGTGTATATCTTCTTGCAGGACTTCCGTTCTACGCTGATTCCTATGATTGCCGTGCCTGTGGCTTTGGTCGGTACCTTCCTCTTCCTCTGGATCTTCGGATTCTCCATCAACCTGCTTACGCTGTCAGCCCTGCTGCTGGCTATTGCGATTGTGGTCGATGATGCCATTGTGGTGGTCGAGGCGGTTCACGCCAAGCTCGACCAGGGTTACAAGAGTGCCCTTACTGCAGCTATCGATGCGATGAACGAAATTTCCAGCGCCATCATCTCTATTACATTGGTGATGTCTGCCGTGTTCGTTCCTGTATCGTTCATCGGTGGTACTTCCGGTTACTTCTACCGTGAGTTCGGTGTAACCATGGCGGTATCTATCGTTATTTCGGCTATCAATGCGTTGACGCTGTCTCCTGCACTCTGTGCCGTATTGCTGAAGCCACACGAGGAGGGTCATGAGAAGAAGATGTCTTTCGTAGACCGTTTCCACGCAGGATTCAACTATCAGTTTGATAAGATTACCAATAAGTATAAGGGTGGTGTCAAGTGGGTTATCAATCATGGCATCATCGCTGGTAGTCTCGTGGCTGTCAGCATCGTAGGTCTGGTTGCCCTGATGGGTACAACCAAGACAGGTCTGGTGCCTGATGAGGATACCGGTACTATCTTCGCTTGTATCTCTACAGCTCCTGGTACCTCTCAGGAACATACTGCAGAGGTGGTAAAGCAGGTAGATAAGATGCTGGCTAGCAACCCAGCCATCGCAACCCGTAACGCCATCATGGGTTATAGCTTTATCGGCGGTGCCGGTTCTAACCAGGGTACCATCATCGTGAAGCTGAAGCCATTCGAGGAGCGTCCGGGTGGATTCTTCCACCGTATCAAGGAGGCTTGCACTGGTGGCGGTATTGAGGCATTGTTTGTCAACCCTATGGAGTATACCTCTGTATTGGGTATGATCTACAAGCAGACTGCTACGATCAAGGATGCACAGGTTCTTGCCTTTGCTCCACCTATGATTTCCGGTTTCTCTATGCAGAATGGTATCACCATGACCATGCAGGATAAGACCGGTGGCGACTTGAATAAGTTCTTTGATAATGTGAAGAAGTTCCTGGCTGAGTTGAATAAGCGTCCTGAGATTCAGACTGCCCAGACTCAGTATAACCCTAACTATCCTCAGTATATGGTGGATGTAGATGTTGCCAAGACCAAGCAGGCTGGTATCTCTCCATCAACAGTATTGTCTGTCATGCAGGGTTATCTCGGTGGTCTCTACGCATCTAACTTCAATGCCTACGGTAAGCTCTACCGTGTGATGATTCAGGCTGGACCTGAGAGTCGTATGCGTCCAGACGATCTGAGCAAGATTTACGTTCGCTGTGCTGATGGCACCATGTCTCCAGTAAGCGAGTTCGTGAACTTGAAGAAGGTTTATGGTCCGTCTAACATCACCCGATTCAACTTGTTTACCTCTATGGATGTATCTGTAACTCCTAACAGCGGTTACTCTACCGGTGACGGTATGAAGGCGATTGCTGAGGTTGCCAAGGAGACATTGCCAGAGGGTTACGGCTATGAGTACTCTGGTTTGACCCGTTCTGAGGCTGAATCCAGCAACTCAACAGGTTTGATTTTCGCACTCTGTATCGTATTCGTTTACCTGATCTTGAGTGCCCAGTACGAGAGTTACATCTTGCCATTGTCTGTAGTGCTGTCTATCCCATTCGGTTTGGCAGGTGCGTTCATCTTCACCAACCTCTTCGGTCACTCTAACGATATCTACATGCAGATTTCGTTGATTATGTTGATTGGTCTGTTGGCTAAGAACGCCATCCTTATCGTACAGTTTGCCCTCGAGCGTCGTCGTACGGGTATGGCTATCAAGTACTCAGCTATCCTGGGTGCCGGTGCCCGTCTCCGTCCTATCCTGATGACCTCTCTGGCGATGGTTATCGGTCTGTTGCCTCTGATGTTCGCATCAGGTGTAGGTAAGAATGGTAACCAGACCTTGGGTGCTGCCGCCGTAGGTGGTATGTTGATCGGTACTATCTGTCAGATCTTCGTGGTTCCTGCTCTCTTTGCAGTCTTCCAGTGGTTGCAGGAGAAGTTGACCCCAATGAAGTTCGAGGACGAGATGAACGAGGAGGTAGCTGCCGAATTGGAGCAGTATGCCAACGCCGCTCACGAAATGAAGGGTATCGAGAAGAAGTAATAACGCAATGTAACTTCAAAGGAAACAATGAAAAAGAATTTAAATATCATCATATTGGGTCTCGCAGCGCTCTCCCTGAGCAGCTGCAAGACACTCTACGGAAAGTATGAGCGTCCGGATGTGAAGACCAGCGGTATCGTTCGCGATGTAGCTTCTGATACAGATACATTGGCTGTAAAGGATACTACTACCTTCGCCAATATCCCTTGGCGCAGTGTCTTTACCGATCCTCAGCTCCAGTCAATCATTGAGAAGGGATTGAACAACAATGTCAACCTCCTCAATGCGGCTTTGAACGTGAAGATAGCAGAAGAGCAGCTGAAGTGTGCCAAGTTGGCATTCGTGCCTTCTCTGGCTTTCACTCCTCAGGGAACCATCGCTTCCTGGGATGGTCAGGCTGCCACCAAGACTTACACGATGCCTGTTACAGCCAGCTGGATGGTAGACCTCTTCGGCAACCTGCTCTCTCAGAAGCGCAGTGCCCAGATGGCGCTGCTCCAGTTGCAGGATTATCAGGTATCTGTCAAGACCAACCTCATCGCCAACATCGCCAACATGTATTATACTCTGTTGATGCTCGACAAGCAGGTGGAGTTGGTTAACAATATGGAAGGATTGACCAAGGATACTTGGGAGACTATGCAGAAGATGCACGATCTCAGATTGGGTTACCGTACACCAGCCATCCAGTCAGCTGAGTCTAACTACTATTCTGTGTTGACCCAGAAGACCGATCTGTTGCGCCAGATTCGTGAGACAGAGAACTCTCTGAGTCTGCTCATCGGCGACCAGGCACATAGCATCGCCCGTGGCAAGTTGGATAACCAGAGTCTTCCATCTAATTTCTCAACCGGTGTAGGCATCCAGTTGCTCAACAACCGTGCTGATGTCCACGCAGCCGAGATGAATCTTGCCCAGTGCTTCTATGGTGTAGAGACCGCCCGCAGCAAGTTCTATCCATCTATCACCATTTCCGGTACAGGTGCCTTCACCAATTCAGGTGGTATGGGCATCGTGAACCCAGGTAAGTGGTTGCTCTCAGCTGTAGGTTCTCTTACCCAGCCAATTTTCCAGAACGGCCGTATCATTGCCGGTTTAAAGGTGGCTAAGATGCAGTATGAGCAGGCTTACAACACCTGGCAGAATACCGTGCTGAAGGCTGGTAGCGAGGTGAGCAATGCGCTTGTTCTCTACAACTACTCTGATGAGAAGAGCAAGATAGAGCAGAAGCGAATAGAAGTACTCGAGAAGAATGTAGAATCTACCAAGGAATTGATGGGTATTGCAGGCAGCTCTTACCTTGAAATCATCCAGGCACAGTCTTCACTCCTCAACGTACAGCTTTCTAAGGTAGCTGATGACTTCTACAAGATGCAGGCAGTAGTAAATCTCTACTATGCATTGGGTGGAGGAGCTAAGTAGTTTATAGTTAATAATTAATAGTTTATAGTTATGGCTAGTATAATAAGTCCAAAGGCAGAGGTTTCTCCAAAGGCTAAGATTGGAGACAACTGCAAGATATATCCATTCGCCTATATTGAGGACGATGTGGTCATCGGCGACAACTGTACCATCTATCCATTCGTGAGCATCATGAACGGTACTCGCATGGGTAATAATAATAAGGTGTTCCAGGCAGCCGTTATCGCTGCGCTCCCACAGGACTTCCACTTTACAGGTGAGGAGAGTGAGGTAGTCATCGGCGATAACAATACCATCCGTGAGAACGTGGTTATCAACCGTGGTACCCATAAGGGCGGCAAGACCGTTCTGGGCAACAACAACTTCCTGATGGAAGGTGCCCATGTCTCTCACGATACCGTAATCGGCAACGGTTGCGTATTCGGTTATGGTACCAAGATTGCGGGCGACTGTGTGATTGGTAACGGTGTCATCTACTCAACATCTGTAGTAGAGAACGCCAAGACTAGAGTAGGCGACTTGGCGATGATTCAGGCAGGTACTACCTTCTCTAAGGATATTCCTCCTTATATCATTGCCGGTGGAAAGCCTGTGAAGTATGCAGGTCCTAACACCATCATCATGGAAGCAGCTGAGCTTACCGAGAAGGTTCGCAAGCATATTGCTAATGCCTACCGACTGGTATTCCATGGTCAGACATCCCTCTTCGATGCCATTAACCAGATCAAGGATCAGGTGCCAGATGGACCGGAGATTCAGAACATCATCCAGTTCCTGGAGAGTTCAGAGAAGGGTGTCATCACTAAGATGTAAAGATTGTGTAGATGTTGGGATTTTTTCATCCCTAATATTGTATTTGTAAATTAGTAAATTCAAGTCATACCTATTTGAATTTTACTTAGTATGTGAAGGGCTGGCCGTGAGGTTGGCCCTTTTCCTTTTTCAATTGAACTTAACTTTTGCCTGTGGTTCGATTAATTAATTGAATAAATGTAAATAAATGCTATTTTATTTTGTAATTTCTTCGTTTATGCGTATCTTTGCAGACAATTTGGGTCATTGTGCCCTTTTGATTTTAAGTTAGTAAAGATTTTTAAAAATGAGAAAGAAACAATATAAGCCTAGCAATCATCGTGGATTGCAGGTCATTACTTTGTGTATCAGTACCGCTATGGTGCTCATTTTGTTGGGATTAGTTATCTTCTCTGTCCTCATGGGACGTAATCTATCTTCCTATGTGAAGGAGAATCTCGTGGTACAGGTGATGCTCGAACAGGATATGACTAACCCGGAGGGATTGCAGATGTGTAAACGCCTGAATGCAAGACCTTATGTCAATACGCTGACTTATATCACCAAGGAAGAGGCACTGAAAGAAGCTACCCGCGATTTGGGTGCCGACCCGAGCGAGTTTGCCGGTGTCAACCCTTTCCAGCCTTCCATAGAGATTACGACGAAGGCAGATTACGCGAACAATGATTCATTGAAGTGGATTGCCAAGGAACTGAAGGCATATCCGCGTGTTACCGAGGTTACTTATCAGCACGACCTGATAGAACAGGTGAACAATTCGTTGGCAAAGATCAGTATCGGATTACTGATTGTAGCAGCCCTGCTCACCTTCATCTCGTTCTCGCTGATTAACAATACGGTGCGTCTGGGCATCTATGCCCGCCGTTTCTCCATCCATACGATGAAGTTGGTAGGTGCATCCTGGGGCTTTATCCGCCGTCCGTTCTTGCGCAAGGCTGTGCTTGTGGGCGTTGTTTCAGCCCTGCTGGCAGATGGTTTTCTGGGCGGTTGTCTCTATGCATGGTCGCTCCACGAACCGGAACTGATGAATGTTTTGGGCTGGCAGGAACTTGCCATCACCGGTGGCTCCGTCTTCCTCTTCGGTATCATCATCACCGCCTTCTGCGCCTGCATCTCAGTCAATAAGTTCCTGAAGATGAAGGCGGGAGACTTGTATAAAATATAAGGGAAGAGTGAAGAATTCTCTTGCTTTATTAAACATTAAACATTACACATTAAACATTAAAAATAATGGATAAGAAGAATTTAGCATTCGACAAGATGAACTTTATCTTGTTAGGCATCGGAATGGCGATTATCATCATCGGTTTTCTGCTGATGAGTGGCGCCGGTTCTAACGAGCATACCTTCGATACTGATATTTTCAGTACCCGTCGCATCGTTGTAGCACCAACTGTAACATTGATAGGTTTCCTTTCAATCATCTATGCGGTGATTCACAAACCGAAAGACAATGAATAATTTATAATTAATAATTAATATACATATTATTATTAGATGGATTTTATTCAGACTATCATTATCTCTATCGTAGAGGGACTGACCGAGTTCTTGCCTGTATCCAGTACGGGTCACATGATTATAGTAGAAAATTTGCTGGGTGTAGATATCCAGGATAAGTTTGTCAACGCCTTTACTGTCATCATCCAGTTTGGCGCCATCCTTTCTGTCATCTGTCTGTATTGGAAGAGATTCTTCTATCCAGAGGCTGTGAAGACCGGTGAGAAGACCTATTGGAAGGCGATGTTCGATTTCTATGCCCGTCTGCTTGTAGGTACCGTGCCTGCCGTGGTATTGGGTCTTGCCTTCAATGATTTCATCGAGTCAAACCTTGGCAATGTACAACTGGTGGGCTGGATGCTTGTCATCGGCGGTATTTTCATGCTCTTCTGCGATAAGATATTCAATAAAGGCAGCGAACAGACCAAGCTTACTTACAAGCGTGCCCTGATTATCGGTTTCATCCAGTGTATAGCGATGATTCCTGGTGTATCGCGCTCCATGTCAACCATCGTGGGTGGTATGTCCCAGCGTCTTACCCGCAAGGCAGCAGCCGAGTTCTCATTCTTCCTGGCAGTGCCAACCATGTTTGGCGCCACCTGTCTCGAGGTTTATAAGCTCATCAGCCATGGCGGCGGCTCATTGCTCACCCAGGGCAACAACCTGTTCACATTGATATTAGGCTCAGTGGTGGCATTCATCGTTGCCATTCTCGCCATCAAGTTTTTCATCAATTATGTCACCAAGTACGGTTTTGCAGCTTTCGGCTGGTACCGTATCGTAGTAGGACTTATCATTATCATCTGCGGCCTTTGCGGTGTAGATATGCAGATGGTTGACTAAACATACACTATGGATTTCAGAAAAGGAGAAATTATTGCCATCGACAAGCCTTATCGCATGTCGAGTTTCGGAGCCCTGGCACATGTTCGCTATCTCCTCAGCAAGAAGCTCGGTTTTAAGGTGAAGATAGGACATGCCGGTACGCTCGATCCCCTTGCCACTGGCGTGCTGGTGCTCTGCACCGGTAAATGTACCAAGCAGATAGAACAGTTGCAGACCCATACTAAGGAGTATACAGCTACCCTGCAGCTCGGTGCTACTACCGCCAGCTACGATAAGGAACACAGCGTGAATCACACCTATCCTACGAAGCATATCACCCGCCAGCTGGTGGAGGAAACGCTTAAGCAGTTTGTGGGCGAGATTCAGCAGGTTCCGCCTACCTATAGTGCCGTAAAGGTGAATGGCGACCGCTCTTATGCCTTGCGCCGGGCAGGCGAAGAGGTTCAGCTCAAGCCGAAGACCGTGCGTGTAGACGAGATAGAACTCACCGATTATAACGATGAGGAGAAGACCGCCAGCATCCGTGTGGTTTGCGGCAAAGGCACTTACATCCGCTCCCTCGCCCGTGATATCGGCAGGGCTCTCGATAGTGGCGCCTACCTTACCGCCCTCCGCCGTACCAAGGCAGGAAGTTTCGCAGTAGAAAACTGCATCAGTTTTGATCATTTCCAGGAATGGCTTGATGAGCAGCCTCTCGAAGACAGCCTTCAGCCATCCAAGTAATAAAAAATATAACATGAAGCTATCACAATTTAACTTTAAGTTGCCAAAAGATCAGGTGGCACTTTATCCACATAAGGCAAAGCACGTGGTAAAAACGGCTAGTGGTGAACGTACATTCGAGATTACTCGCCGCGATGAGTCCCGACTCATGGTTCTCCACAAGAAGTCAGAAACCATCGAGATGTACAAGAAAGATGAAAACGGCAAGGATATGGTTGATGCCGATGGCAATCCAGTATTCCTGCAGTTCAAGGATATCGTGAATTACTTCGAAGAGGGCGATACCTTCATCTTCAACAATACCAAGGTTTTCCCAGCCCGTCTTTATGGTACCAAGGAGAAGACCGATGCCAAGATTGAGGTGTTCCTGCTCCGTGAGCTCAATCCTGAGATGCGCCTTTGGGACGTATTGGTAGAGCCTGCCCGCAAGATCCGTATCGGCAACAAGCTTTTCTTCGATGATGTCAACGAGATGGTTGCCGAGGTTATCGACAATACCACCAGCCGTGGACGTACCCTCCGTTTCCTCTATGATGAGGATGGCAATCATGATGTCTTCAAGCGTTCGCTCTTCGCTCTGGGCGAGGCTCCGCTTCCTCGCTACGTTATCGATGCACGTGAGGATCATCACGCTACAGAGGATGATATGGACGATTTCCAATGTGTTTTCGCTGAGGTAGAGGGTGCTGTTACTGCACCTGCTACCGGTCTTCACTTCTCACGCGAGCTGATGAAGCGTATGGAGATCAATGGTATCAACGAGGCTTATATCACCCTGCATTGCGGTCTGGGCAACTTCCACGATATTGAGGTGGAGGACCTTACCAAGCACAAGATGGATTCAGAGCAGATGATGATCAGCCAGGAGGCATGTGATCTGGTTAACAAGACCAAACTTGCCGGCCATCGCGTCTGCGCTATCGGTACCAGTGTGATGAAGGCAACAGAAACGGCTGTAGGCACCGATGGTATGATGAAGGCTTTCGATGGATGGACCAACAAGTTCATCTTCCCTCCATACGATTTTGGTCTTGCTGACTGTGCCGTAGTCAATTTCTATCATCCGGAGTCAACCCTGATGATGAGTACTGCAGCCTTTGGCGGTTACGAGTTGGTTTACGAGGCATACAAGATGGCTGTGAAGAATGGCTATATGTTTGGCTGCTATGGTGATTCATTGTTGATGCTTCCAGATTAAACAGTGGTATAAACAGTTTTTATACACATAGAAGTTGTTGATATTCTAGGTTTTAGCTTAGTTATCCACAATTTTATGAAAGTGTGAATAAGTATGTATCAGGTATATTTAAGTCTCGGTACGAATTTGGGCAACCGAAAGCGCAACATTCGCGAGGTAATAGAAAAGATAGGAGAGCAGATTGGTGTGGTAGAGCGCCAGTCTGCTCTTTACGAAACCAAGCCTTGGGGCTATTCATCTCCCAACGACTATATCAATGCCTGTGTGCTGGTTCTCACCACGATGGCCCCGCGCCAGGTGCTGGAGGCTACGCAGCGCATAGAGCGCGAAATGGGGCGTACCATGAAGTCGGTGGATAGCGAATACCATGACCGCATCATTGACATTGATATCCTGATGATAGATGACTTGGTGATAGATGAGCCCGATTTCAAGGTTCCTCATCCGTTGATGGAGGAGCGTGAATTCGTGATGAAACCGCTGAAGGAGATACTCAGGTAATTTAAATTTAGTAAGTATGCAAAAACGGGCTAGGAGTTTTTGGTAGAGCAACAGGATGGTTGCCAGCGTCAGATAGATGATGCTGGTTTGTGGTTACAAGTTCTACAAAGTGCTGTTCTAAGAAATGAATCATATTCTTTTTTTTTATGCAAGAAAAATCCCACCGCTCTTGCGAACGATGGGATTCTGTTCTGTTAAGCAATGTGTCTGCCTAAGCTGATTACTTACGAAGACCGAGGGCCTTGATGATAGCACGATAGCGATTGATGTCGCGATCATACAAGTAATCGAGCAATGCACGACGCTTTCCTACAAGCTGTGTCAACGCACGTGTTGTAGTATAATCTTTACGGTTCTTCTTAACATGTTCCGTCAAATGAGCAATACGGTATGAGAACAATGCTATCTGGCTCTCAGCTGAACCAGTATCAGAGTTAGACTTTCCGTACTTGCTAAAGATCTCTTCTTTTTTTGCTTTGTCTAAATACATAGCTGTAAAAACTTAATTTAATAAAATATGAATATGTTTAATTTTGTGCATCTGATGACCTTCCTCACGGTGGTTTCATTAAAAATGCGGTGCAAAGATACAACTTTTTGCCGAATTATGCAAACATTTCGGGATTTTTTTGTAATTTTGCACCCAAATTTAAGTATTTAAGGTAAAAATTAAAATGCAAGACATTAGAAACATTGCAGTTATTGCACACGTTGACCATGGTAAGACTACATTGGTCGACAAGATGATGCTCGCCGGTAAGCTGTTCCGCGACGGCCAGGATAACAGTGGCGAAGTGCTCGATTCCAACGACTTGGAGCGCGAGCGTGGTATCACCATTCTCTCAAAGAATGTATCTATCAATTGGAAAGGTACTAAGATTAATATCCTCGATACTCCTGGACACTCTGACTTCGGTGGTGAGGTTGAGCGCGTGCTCAACATGGCAGACGGATGCCTCCTCCTCGTCGATGCTTTCGAGGGTCCGATGCCTCAGACCCGTTTCGTGCTCCAGAAGGCATTGCAGCTCGGACTGAAGCCTATCGTCGTTGTTAATAAGGTAGATAAGCCTAACTGTCGCCCTGAAGAGGTGTACGAAATGGTATTCGACCTGATGTGCGACCTCGATGCTACAGAAGAGCAGCTCGACTTCTCAGTAGTTTACGGTTCTGCCAAGAACGGCTGGATGGGCGAGGACTATAATCATCCAACAGACAATATCGATTATCTGCTCGATAAGATTATTGAGGTTATCCCAGCTCCTAAGCAGCTCGAGGGTACTCCACAGCTCCTTATCACATCACTCGATTACAGCTCTTATACTGGTCGTATCGCCGTAGGTCGTGTACACCGCGGTACATTGAAGGATGGAATGAATGTTACCATCTGCCACCGCGACGGAACCCAGGAGAAGACCAAGATCAAGGAGCTCCACACCTTCGAGGGTATGGGCCACAAGAAGACCGATCATGTAGATTCTGGCGATATCTGTGCCGTTATCGGCTTGGAGAAGTTCGAGATTGGTGATACCATCTGCGATTTCGAGAATCCTGAGCCACTGCCTCCAATCGCTGTCGATGAGCCTACCATGAGCATGCTCTTCACCATCAACGATTCACCATTCTTCGGTAAGGAAGGCAAGTTCTGTACATCACGCCACATTCAGGAGCGCTTGAACAAGGAGCTCGAGAAGAACCTCGCTCTCCGCGTACAGCCTTACGAGGATTCTACCGATAAGTGGATTGTATCAGGCCGTGGTGTGCTCCATCTCTCTGTACTCATCGAGACCATGCGCCGCGAGGGCTATGAGCTCCAGGTAGGTCAGCCTCAGGTTATCTATAAGGAGATTGACGGTGTGAAGTGCGAGCCTGTAGAGGAGTTGACCATCAACGTACCAGAGGAGTTTGCTTCTAAGATGATTGATATGGTAACCCGCCGCAAGGGTGATATGACCTCTATGCTGAACATGGGCGAGCGTGTAGACATCGAGTTTGATATCCCATCACGTGGTATCATCGGTCTGCGTACCAACGTGCTTACCGCTTCTCAGGGCGAGGCTATCATGGCTCACCGCTTCAAGGAGTATCAGCCATACAAGGGTGAAATCAGCCGCCGTTCTAACGGTAGCATGATTGCGCTCGAAACCGGTACTGCCTTTGCTTACGCCATCGATAAGCTGCAGGATCGTGGTAAGTTCTTCATCGACCCGGGTGAGGAGGTTTACGGCGGCGAGGTTGTTGGTGAGCATGTTCACGAAAACGATCTGGTAGTGAACGTAACCAAGGCTAAGCAGCTTACCAACGTGCGTGCTTCCGGTTCTGACGATAAGGCCCGCGTCATTCCTAAGACCGTGATGAGTCTTGAGGAGTGCCTGGAGTATATCCGTGAGGACGAGTACGTAGAGGTAACTCCAAAGAACATGCGTATGCGCAAGATTGAGCTCGATCACCTGAAGCGCAAGCGCAGCAACAAAGACTAAACAGATATGTTTTTGTGGAGATTTTTTAGAAAGTTTTCATTGCCCTGCTCCCTGGTTCTGGGAGCATTGGGCTACCTGATATTCGCCAATGTGCCCTTCCTGGTGCCCATTGGCGATTATTGTGGTCCGAGGTTGGTAAGTCTGATGCCGGTAGTGCTGTTCTCCCTGCTCTATGTTACTTTCTGTAAGATAGAAATCAAGGAGATGAAGCCTAAGGCGTGGCATTTCATCCTCCAGCTCATCCGCACCTCGCTGGCATTGGCGATGGTAGTGCTTATCTTTGAGTTCGGCTCCGATTACAGCACCAAACTGATTCTCGAGGGTGCCTTCATCTGCTTCATCTGTCCTACGGCAGCCGCCGTGGCTGTGGTTACGGAGAAGTTGGGCGGCAGTATCGGTTCGCTGACCACCTATACGGTCATCGCCAACATTTTTACGATGGTCATCATTCCGAGTCTTTTCCCGATGGTAGAGAAAGGGGCAGACGTATCGTTCCTCATGATGAGTGCGATGGTGTTCCGCAATGTCACTACCGTGCTGGTGGTGCCTCTGCTGCTTGCCTTGCTGAGCCGCAGGTTCCTGCCAAAATGGGTGGATAAGGTGAAGAATGTAAAGGATTTAGGCTTTTATATGTGGTGTTTCAACCTCACGATACTGATGGGCGAAACGGTTCGCAACATGCTCCATGCCGAGGTATCGGGCGTAACGATGCTTCTGCTGCTCTTTGTACCGCTGCTGGTATGTCTCCTCCAGTTTGCCATCGGCAAGGCGGTAGGCAGGCATTTCGGTGCGAGTATCAGTGCCGGTCAGGCGTTGGGACAGAAGAATACGGTAGTGGGCATCTGGCTCACCCTCACCTTCCTGAATCCTCTTGCTGCCGTAGCACCGGGTGCCTATGTAGTATGGCAGAATCTGGTCAATGGCTGGCAACTTTGGTATAAAGAAAAATATGGCAAGCTTAAGTGGTAAGCTTGCCATATTTTTTGTTTCTAATCCTGGGTAGGGTAGATGAGGTTTTCTTCCCTGATGCAGCAGAGCACCTCATCCAGATATTTTCTGGCTTCATATTTCGCCATAGGCAGGTCGTGGAGCAGGTAGTTGCCGCAGTCCTTTGCCGCCTGTCCCGGAATCTCGCCCTCGAAATCGGCGATAAACTTAAAGGTGCGCTTCATCAGTTCCACGATGTCCTTGCTCTCCAGGTCGCCCTTGATAAGGAGATAGTTGCCCGTGAGGCATCCCATCGGTCCCCAGTAGATGATGCGGTCCTTCCACTCCTCGTCGTTGCGCAGATAGGTGGCAGCCAGGTGTTCGATGGTATGGATGGCACCGTTGTGCAGACAAGGCTCCTGGTTAGGCACCTTCATGCGGATATCGAATGTTGTGATGACTTCTCCGCCTACTTCGTCCTTACGGCTCACGTAGATGCCGCGGAGCAGCTTATTGTGATTGATTGTAAAACTTGGAATCTTATTCATCTTGATAATTAATAATTTACAGTTTACAGACTTTCGAGGAAAGCCTTGGTAACATTGAAAGAGCCTTCAGCCATTTTAGCCCAGAAGTCGAAATACTGCTGTGCCTTGGTATCTTTCAGCGGTACATCGCTGATGATGCGGAAGGAGATGAAAGGCGTCTTGTAGATGTGGCAGGTCTGGGCGATAGAGCAGCTCTCCATATCCACCGCCATCGCCTGAGGGAAGTGTTCCAGGATAGAGCGCATCTTCTCCTTGCAGTCTACAAACCATTCGCCGCTCACAATCTGTCCGGCGTGGATCTTCGGGTGCCTATTGCCCGGCAGGTTGTTGATGGCGAGTGCCTTCTCCACATATTCCTTAGGTGTTTTGAAGAAAGCAGGCATGCCTAGAATCTGTCCGAATTCGCATTCCTCGCCGCAGTAGGCATCGTGGTAAACGCAGTTGGTTGCCATCACCACCTCAGTCACGTTGAGGTTGATATCAGCGCCTCCAGCCACGCCTGAAGAGATGACGAGGTCAGGGTGATAGTTGTCAATCATTTCTACGGCACCTATGGTACTGTTCACCTTACCGATGCCGCATTGCTGCATCACCACCTCGTTATTGCCTATCTTTCCGATAACGAAGTCCTTATAGTTTTTTCTCTCAACCTGCGATTCGGTCAATAATGTTTTGAGTTGCGCGAACTCCTTGTCCATCGCAACGATAATTCCTATTTTCATCTTGTATACTAACTTTTGGGTGCAAAGTTACTAAAAATATTGCAGAGAGTAGCAAAGTTTAAGGAGTTTTTTCGGAAAAATTCTGCCAAAATCTTCAGAATAGCTTAAAATGAGCGATTTATGAGTGTTCCTCCTCAATAGAGGTAATGACTTGGCAATAGTTTTAACTTCTACATTCTACATAAG
>OGUQ01000168.1_pt1 | contig 68867 bp, 62 predicted proteins | sample 1574701 | NCBI WGS metagenome assembly OGUQ01 (sample SAMEA2582087, study PRJEB24529) | metagenome | biome: Human gut stool | place: China | collected 2011 | reverse complement strand
ATAAAATTCAAATAAGTTTAATAATTATTAAGACAATGTAGAAATAAAACAATAATAACATAAAAAAACAAATAATAATTATAAACAATGATATAAAGTATGAAATAATATATCAACTAAGAATATTTCCTGAAAATATTTAGTGTCTATGTTCCACGTGGAACATAAAATTCAAATAAGTTTAATAATTATTAAGACAATGTAGAAATAAAACAATAATAACATAAAAAAACAAATAATAATTATAAACAATGATATAAAGTATGAAATAATATATCAACTAAAAATATTTCCCGAAAATATTTAGTAGCTATGTTCCACGTGGAACATAGACATAAATTAGATATACGAAACACAAAAAATATTAGATGTCGCATAATAATTTATATCAATCTTAAAATCTAAATAAAACTAACAAATAAAAAAACAGTTAACATATTATTTTTACATAAAAATTAAAATAATAATAAGTAAAATTTATACTATATAACTATAAATATAAAAGCCAAAAATATTTCCCGGAAATATTTAGTAGCATGTTCCACGAGGAACATCATATATTTTAAAGTAAAATAAATTATTACAGAAATTAAAATTCTGTGACATATAATAAACAGAACTTAAAATTCTGCACATTTTATAAAACAATTTTAAAACAAAATTTATATATTAACAAATACAAAAATACTATCTATCAACATAGAAAAATTATAATATAAAAATCTAACCAAATTATATATATATATATATATAATTAAAAAAATATAGTGACTATTAACAGTAAAAATATTTCTGGGAAATATTTTTACAATATTACATAAAAAAAAGAACTTAAATTTTCTAATTTTAAATTCTTTTTTACTTTTAATTAATTTTCTATTTCTTTATCAACAACAGATATAGAACTTACAACTTGATTTTCTCTTAAATTTATTAATTTAACTCCTTGTGTAACACGACTCATCATTGAAATCGAATTAATATCTATCCTAATAATAATACCTTCATTAGTAATAATGATTAAATCTTTATCTTTATCAACAGCCTTAAAAGAAGTAATAGTACCATTCTTATCAGTAATATTTAAAGTTTTAACACCCTTACCACCACGATTTGTAATTCTATATTCACTGATAGGAGTCTTTTTACCATATCCCTTTTCAGTAACAACTAACACATCTATATCACTATTAGCAACTTCCATACCAACAAGAATTCCATCATCAAGATTAATTCCTCTAACACCAGAAGCACCACGCCCCATAACTCTTACCAAATTTTCAGGAAATCTAACTAATCTACCATTTGAAGAAGCCATTAAAATATCATAAGTACCATCTGTTTTCTTAACAGAGATTAAATCATCATCATCCCTTAAAGTAATAAATTTTTTACCATTATTTCTAATGTTATAGAATTCAGAAATTTCAGTTCTCTTTACCAAGCCCATTTTCGTAGCAAAGACAAAATATTTACAATCATCATTAATATTACCATTAACTAGTGCCGTAACATATTCACCTTTTTCAAGACTAAGAAGATTAATTATAGGTAAGCCCTTAGATTGCCTACTAAATTCAGGAATTTCATATCCCTTAAGCCTATATACCTTAGCTTTATTAGTAAAGAATAATACATAATCGTGAGTAGTAGTATTAATAATATGTTCAACAAAATCATCTTCATTAGTAGACATTCCTTTAATACCAACACCACCCCTATTTTGAATTTTGTATGTATCAACAGGTAGTCTCTTAATATAACCATTTTTTGTTAAAGTAATAACAAGATTTTCCTCAGGAATTAATGACTCATCATCAATATAATCAATAGCAGTCATATCAATAAATGTTCTTCTATCATCAGCGTATTTCTTCTTTATTTCAAGAAGTTCATTCTTAACAATAGCAAACACTCTTTCGCTACTTCCCAAAATATCCTTAAGTTCCGCAATTAGTTTTAAAAGTTCAGATAACTCATTCTCTATCTTATCCCTCTCTAAACCAGTTAAACGACGTAACTTCATTTCTAATATAGCATTACTTTGAATATCATCAAGACCATATTTATTAGAAAGCTCTTGTTTGGCAATTTCATCAGTTTTTGAAGATTTAATAATTTTTATAACCTCATCAATATTATCTAAAGCTATCTTTAAACCTTCCAAAATATGAACCCTAGTTTCAGCCTTAGCTAAATCAAATTTACATCGACGAATAATAACTTCTCTTTGAAAATCAATATACTTAGAAATAATTTCTTTTAAATTTAAAGTTTTTGGTGCCCCAGCATCAAGCATTAAAAATATAATACCATAATTTACCTGAAAAGAAGTATGTCTATATAAATTATTCAAAACAACTTGAGGATTGGCATCTCTTTTTAAAGTTATAGTTATTTTTACACCATCTTTTAAATCAGTATGATAATCAGATATACCATCTATTATTTTATTATGAACCAATTCAGCGACTTTATTTTTAAGATCTAAAGTATTAACACCATAAGGAACCTCAGTAATAGTAATAACATTATGACCGTTTATTTCCTCAATAGAAGCTCTACTCCTAATAGTTATAGAACCACGACCAGTTTCATAAGCTTTCTTAATACCTGAATTACCCAAAATTATACCACCAGTAGGAAAATCTGGGCCTTTAATATATTGCATTAATTCAATTACATCAATGTCTGGATTATCAATATAAGCAACACAACCATCAATAACTTCTCCTAAATTATGAGGTGGAATATTAGTAGCCATACCAACAGCAATACCCATAGTACCATTAACTAAAATGTTTGGAAACCTACTAGGTAATACTTTTGGTTCTTGTAAAGTTTCATCAAAATTAGGAATTAAATCAACAGTATTTTTATCAATATCACGAAGAAGTTCTAAAGACAATTTAGATAATCTAGACTCGGTATAACGCATTGCAGCAGCACCATCACCCTCAATATTACCAAAATTACCGTGTCCATCAACAAGTGTATACCTCTGATTAAAATCCTGAGCCATTCTAACCATAGCCTCATAAATAGAACTATCACCATGAGGATGATAATTACCCATTACCTCACCAACAGTTTTTGCTGATTTTCTATGTGGTTTATCTGGAGTATAACCTGATTTATACATACTCCATAAAATTCTTCTATGAACAGGCTTTAACCCATCTCGTAAATCTGGTAAAGCACGAGATGTAATAACACTCATAGAATAATCTAAGAAAGACTTCTTAATTTCATCAACAATATTATTCTCAGATAAACTATCTCTTCCTTTAAATGTTCCACTATATATATCAACAGAATCTATATTTTCTTTGTCATCATTATTAATTGTGTCATCATCAAAGTTTATTTGATTTTTTTCTTCATTATCCATTACCTAACCTCCTAAATATCCAAATTCTCAACAAATACTGCATTTTCTTCAATAAATGTTCTTCTTGGTTCAACATCATCTCCCATAAGTTGAGAAAATATTTGATCAGCAGAAACACAATCATCAACAGTAATTCTTCTTAATGTTCTCTTATTTATATCCATAGTAGTTTCACATAATTCTTCTGCATCCATTTCACCAAGACCTTTCATACGTGCTATTTCTACCCTAGATCTAACATTTTCTGGTAAAGAATTTAAATATGATTGTTTTTCTTCTTCATCAAGAACATATTTCCTAGTTTTTCCATGCATTATTCTAAACAAAGGTGGCTGAGCAGCATATACATAACCAGCTTCAACAATAGGTTTAAAATATCTATAAAATAAAGTTAATAATAAAACTCTAATATGTGAACCATCAACATCGGCATCAGTCATAATTATTATTTTATGATATCTTAACTTAGATAAATCAAATTCTTCACCAATACCAGTACCAAAAGCAGTAATTATTGTTCTAATTTCTTCATTAGACAAAGCTTTATCAAGTCTAGCTTTTTCAACATTTAGAATTTTACCCCTTAAAGGTAATATAGCTTGAGTAAGAGAATCTCTTCCTTTCTTAGCACTACCGCCAGCAGAATCTCCCTCTACTATAAATATTTCAGAAACAGCAGGATCTTTGCTCTTACAATCTGTTAACTTACCAAAGAAACTTCCCATACTTATTTCAGTTTTTCTAGTAATTTCTCTTGCTTTCTTAGCAGCATTTCTAGCTCTACAAGCAAGCATTGCCTTTTCAACAATAAGTTTTGCACTATCTGGATTTTCTAACAAGAATTTTTCAAAACCTGATGAAAAAACACTATCAGCTAATTTTCTAACCTCAGAATTACCTAATCTTCCTTTTGTTTGACCCTCAAATTGAGGATTTGGATGTTTACATGAAATTATCATAGTAAGACCTTCTTGAACATCGTCACCAGTTAAAGATTCATCCTTTTCTTTTAGTAAATTAACTTTTCTAGCATAACTATTAATAACCCTGGTTAACGCCCTTTTTACACCCTCTTCATGAGTACCACCATCATGTGTATTTATATTATTAACAAAAGAATAAATGTTAGAATTGTATTCATTATTATATTGCATAGCAACCTCAAAAAACACATTATCCTCACTACCCTCTAAATGAATAATTTCGTTATGTATTAAAGTTTTACCATTATTAATAAATTTAACATATTCACTAATACCACCTTCATACATGAAAGTATCACCAGTAGTATCTTCCATATCTCTATCATCCCTAAGAGTTATACGTAAACCTCTATTTAAAAACGCCAATTCTCTAATTCTAACTTTTAAAGTATTATAATCAAATATTGTAGTGTCAAATATATCTGAATCTGGTTTAAAAGTTACCCATGTACCTGTTCTATTAGATTCGCAATCACCTATTTCTCGAAGTTTTTCAACAGTATGACCACCATTTTCAAACCTAATAAAATATATTTTACTATTCTTAAATACCTTAACTTCAACCCATGAAGATAAAGCATTTACTACTGAAGCACCAACTCCATGAAGACCACCAGAAACTTTATATCCTCCACCACCAAATTTTCCTCCAGCATGAAGTACAGTATAAACGGTTTCTACAGTAGATAAACCAGTCTTAGGATGAACATCAACAGGTATTCCTCTTCCATCATCTTTAACAGTAACAGAATTATCTTTATTAACAATAACCTCAATATTTTTACAATAACCTGCCAAAGCCTCATCAATTGCATTATCAACAATTTCCCATACTAAATGATGTAACCCTTTTACATCAGTAGTACCTATATACATACCAGGCCTTTTTCTTACAGCTTCTAGTCCTTCTAATACCTGAATATCTGAAGCATCATAATGTTCTTGTTTATTGTTCATTTATATCACGCATCCCTTCTCTTGTTTCAATTACTTTACCTTTATCTATTTTAAACAATTTAGCATTATTAACTAATTCTTCATTAATATTTTCTATATCTGTAGTAGTAATAATAACTTGTTTATCACAATTTAAATATTTAATTAATTTATTTTTCTTATCAACATCTAATTCACTAAAAATATCATCTAATAATATTACTGGATACTCTCCAAACTTATTAAATATTATATCTATCTCTGATAATTTTACAGACAAAATAGCAATACGCATTTGTCCTTGTGAACCATAAGAGGAAATATCATTTCCATTTAATAAAATACAAAAATCATCCCTCTGCGGTCCTATTAAAGTACTACCATATAATAATTCTTTATCATAATTTCTATCCAATCTATCTATTATTTCATTAATCATTGTTTCTTTATCATTTAATTTAATATCTGTAATATATTTAATTTCAATATTATCAATATTTATAATAGATTTATAGATATCTTTAATTCTTTTATTTATCTCTACAATAAAATCATTTCTAAAATTATATATTTGATAAGCTAATTCAGCAAATTTTTGATTAAGTATTAACATATAGTTTTTATCAACCAAAGAATTTCTAATATTCTTTAAGTATTCGTTTCTTTGTTTAAGTAAATCATTAAATTGATTAAGAATTAATATATATCTTTTAGATAACTGACTTATTTCAATATTTAAAAATCTTCTTCTTATAGAAGGTCCCTCTTTTAATAATCTAATATTATCAGGACTAAACAAAATAACTTTTAAATATCCTAAATAATCACTACTCTTTTTTATTTCTTTATTTCCAATCTTTAAATATTTACCACAATTATTTACTAAAATAGATAAATTATTACAACCATTATTACTAGTTATAATACCATCTATTCTAGCATACAAACAATTTTTTTTAATAACAACTTTATCATTTACAGCAAAAAAAGATTTAGTTAAAGACAAAAAATAAATAGATTCTAAAATATTGGTTTTTCCTTGAGCATTATTTCCTATAATTATATTTAATCTATTATTCAAAACAAAATCCAAATTTTCATAATTTCTAAAATTTTTTAATTTAATATTTTTTATAATCATAATTGTATAATATTCATACTCAACCACACCTTAATCCATAATAGAATTATAGCACAAAAGCCATATAAATAAAAGAAAAAACAACTATTTTTCCAAACTTTTTCTTCTTTTATTATACTCATAATCCAATATTAAACTTCTTGTTACTTGATTATCAATAATATAATATGAAAATTTAATTTCAACAGTTTTTCCACATTTAAAATTAAAAATAGTTTTATCACCATTTTTCTCGTATTTATCTAAATTATTATAAGAAACCCATATATTTTCTTTATTTCTCGTAGACTTTAAAGGAAAAAATAAAATGCATCTACTCTCTTCAACAATAATAGGAGACTTAGAAGAAATGTTAACAAGTCTTTTTGTCACATTTATTCTCTCCTTTAATGAATTACCAAAAAAACGACAAGAATTATCAATAATAGACAATGAATTATCATTTACGATAAAATCATCATCAATTGTAATAACTCTTGTAGTATTTTCAGATATTGACATAATCATTAAAGTTGACATATCAATTTCATATTTAACCACAAAAATCACCTCCTCAAACTTTTATTAAAACATAACTACAATGTCAAAATTTGTCAAAAAAAGTCGCACAAAAAAAATTTTTCATCAACAAAAATGTTAATAGAAAAAAAGATATCAACAATCCTGTTGATATCACAAAAATTACAACAAACATTTCTGTCTATAAAACTAATATGTCTTAATAGGTAAAACTAATTGAATTAATGAAGAATCACCATCACCTTTAATAATAATAGGACTATTATCATTATTCATACATATAATAATATTATCAGTATAAAAACTTCTAATAGCATCTAACATATACTTAGAACTAAATGATATAGAAATTGATCCATCATTAATAACACTTATCTTATTTTCAACTTTACCAATTTCTGGAGAATTAGAAGAAATAATTAATTCTTTATCATTAAGATCTAATCTTATAATGTTTTTATCCTTATCTGAAGTCAATAAAGATGCTCTATCAATCATATTAAACAAATTACTATATGAAATATTAACATTAATAGAAAATTCAGTAGGAATGATGTCAGAAGATACAGGATATGTTCCACTTATTAATCTAGACAAAAACAATATATTTTTATATTTAAATAAGATCTTATTACTAAATATATGTAATTGAATATTTTCCTTATCATCTTCAATAATTCTTGATAACTCTAATAAATTCTTTCCTGGTATAACTATATCAAAAGAATTATCATAACTATCATTAAGTTCAATAACTTTTTTAGCTAATCTATAACTATCCGTAGCAATTACCTGTAAATTTTTTCCTTCTAACTTAAAATTAATCCCCGTAAGAATAGGTCTAGTTTCAGATAAAGAAGTCGCAAAAGAAGTTTGATTAATAATTGTTTTGAAAGTAATTGGATCAATAACTATAGGATTTTTAGATTCTTCTAAATCTAAATTAGGAAATTCTGATGGATTAATACCATTTAAATTAAATTCTATTTTATTATTTAAATCTTCTCCATCACTAGCACTAATAATCATATTATATCCATCTAATACTTCAATAACAATATTAGATTCGGGTAATTTCTTTACAATCTCTACTATATATTTACCACCAATAACAACACTACCAGTCTCTTCTATTTTAACAATTTCATCTTTATCAATAAAACTCCTAATAGAAATATCAGAATCACTAGCATATAAATATAAACCTTCCTTTTTTAAGTCGAATTTAATACCAGTAAGAATAGGTATTAAATTTTTTTGTGAAATAGCTTTAGAAGTATTTAATAAAGCTTCTAATAAAATACTTTTTTTAATAATTAATTTCATTTTCTTTTTTCCTTTCTTTTTATTATTACTATTATTATAAAGTTGATACTGTTGATAACTTCATTATTACCTTATTTTATAAGCTTTTATACATCAACAACATCTACACATAAATAAACATTATCAACAGATTTTATGATAAATTGTTCTTTAAGTCTTTAATAACATTCTTCAATTTATCATTTTTTTCTAATTCTTTTTCTATTTTTTGATATGCACTAATTATAGTAGAATGATTTCTACCCCCAAAATACGTTCCAATTTTTGGAAATGATTCTGAAGTCAATACTCTACATAAATAAATAGCAACTTGTCTAGGAAAATTAATAGAATTATTCTTATTTTTTCCCTTCATATCATCAATACTTATTTTATAATAGCTACAAACAACTTTCTGAATTCTTTGAACATCATTTTTATAATAACTTTTGTCTTTTAATAAATCTTTTAAAGCATCTACCGCTAAATCTAAAGTAATAACTCCTTTGTTAAACATAGTAGAATAAGCCAATACTCTAGTTATAGCTCCACCTAAAGCTCTAATATCAGAATCAAAATTATTAGCAATATATTCTATAACTTCATTTGGAATATCTTGTGCTGCTTCATTATACTTTAACTTATTTTTTATAAGACTAACTCTAAGATCATAGTCTGGGGTTAAAATATTAGCAGTAAGACCACCATTTAATCTAGTTAACAATCTATTTTCTACAGATTTTAAATCATCAACAGATCTGTCGGAAGCAATAATTATTTGTTTATTCATACTTTGTAATTCATTAAAAGTGTGAAAAAATTCTTCTTGTCCCTTGGAAGCATTTCCTAAAAACTGTATATCATCAACAATAAGAACATCAACACTTCTGTATTTAGATTTAAAATTATCAATCTTATCAAAATTATTCTTGTCATTATATCTAAATATTCTTGTGTAATCATCAACAAATTTGTCACTTGGAACATATAAAACTTTTTTATTAGTAGTATTAAATATATAATTTCCAATAGCATGCATTAAATGAGTTTTACCAACACCACTTTCTCCATATAAGAATAACGGATTATAAGTCTTACCTGGAGATTCTGCCACAGCTCTAGATGCAGTATAAGCAAATCTATTACTATTACCAACAACAAAAGTTTCAAAAGTATAATCACTATTAAGATTAGTATCAGCATAATTATGATCATTACCACTGCTCTCCGTCACTATGTAATTGCCAATATCTAAATCTTCAGGAACAATTTCATCTTCTAATATGAAATTAAAAGAAACAGTATTTCCCGTAAGTTTGTTCATAACTTCAATCATCATATCTAAGTAATTATCTTCTAAATGTTTTTTAGTTAATAAAACAGGAACAATTACTGTAGCTACATTATTCTTCAAAGAATGAAGTTTAGTATCCTTAAACCAAGTATCAAATGAAAAAGTTGACAAGTCTTCTTGAATGATTTCTAAAAAATTATTCCATAAACCTTCATTATTCATCCCATCACCACCTACCAGTTTCATCTAAAGATATTGTAACATAAATTGTTGATTTGTCTATACATTTTTTTTTATAAACAAACAAATTAACAACATTCCAACAATTTATCAACAAGCTAAAGTATTATAAAATAAGTAAAAAACAAACTTTTCAACAAAAACTGTTGATAGACACTTTCTGTTGAAAAGTTTTTATAAACAGATAGCAAACTTGTTGATATCTGTTGATACTGTCGATAAATGTCAAAATAAATAAAAAAAAATACCAGATTAATTCTAGTATTTTTAAATTTCAATCATCCACTTATCATAAATGGAAGCATTTGCACTTTGTGGTTCTGGATTTGGCATTTCCATTTTTACTATCATAGGTATTTTCATCATTCTACCAAAAGCAACACATGTACCAGATTGAAGAGATTTCTGTTTTTCGATAACATCACTACTAATATTAGGAACCATTTTTCTAATATATTCTAAATCAGAAGGATGGTTCAATTTAAAAATAAGAAAATTTGAACATTGTGATAAAACAGTCTCTGATAATTCAGTAGGTCTTTGTGTAATTAAATCAATAATAACACCAAATTTTCTACCTTCCTTTGAAATTCTTTCAAATATATTATATCCTAAAATATCTATATCCCTATCTTTTTGAACATATCTATGAGCCTCTTCTAACATTATATGAATAGGCATAGATCCTCTTGGCTGTAGTCGTTTCATGTATCTAAATACAATCCTAGAAACAACTTTAACTAAACTTTTAGCAAATCTATCATCAATATCTTCCAAAACAAAATTAACAATTTGAGCTCTTTTATTATCTTGTGTTAACAATAAAGAAGAAATATATTGATCAATAGTAATAAAATTAGGAAAATAGAAAAAATCTTTATTAGAACTATTGTTCAGTGCATGTAATTTAACCTTTAAAGAAATTGCTTCAGCATAAGACTTTTCATTAAGCAAAAGACCTTCACTAATTAAAGTAAAATTCAAAGCAACTTCAAGTTGATCTAAAGTAAAATATATTGGAACATAATCCTCACTCCACTTCGTATTATTATCTATAAAACTTTGAATATACTTAGTAACAAGAATTCTTTCAACAAAATCACCATGATTATCTATATCAAAACATTTCCTAAATTCACGTGTATATCCAATACCAGGAACTTCAGCATCTAAATTTAATTCATTAGTATGACAATCTGTTAATATAGTAAAAATTTGGTCCCTAATCTTTGCAGCAACTTGATTAGAATATAAAACAGAAATTAAAGCCTTAGCTATTAAATGATTTTTATATCGTAAAGATTCCTCATCTTCTCTAGCAAAAATAGAAACTAAACTAAGCATTTTCTCAATAATATTAATTTGAAAATAATCAGTAACATCCAATAAATTTGCATAATCATCAACCTCAAGAAGCCATAAAGGAAGTCTCAATAATTCTCCTTCCGTATTACTCCTATCAGTAGTATACATCTTATAATTATAATTAACATTAACAGAGTTTAAATTTTTAAAGGAATTATGATATTCACTAGTATTATTAAATATTAAAAAGTTAGCATTAAAAGGAATTTTATCATGCATATAAAATAAATTTTGCATAACTCTAGCAACACCACACGTTTTACCACTACCAGTATTACCAAAAATAGCCAAGTGATTACTAAACATATCATTAATATTTATTTTAACTGGATAATTATTATATAAAGGAGACAAACCCAAAATCATTGTTTTTTTATCATTATCTCCAACAAGTTCAGATAATTCAGCTTGATTTATAATCCTAATTTTAGCATCAAGAGTAGGTCTTCTAATTATACCACTATAAAATTTACCACTATGAAATTCTCCTAGAAAAGTTATTTTACATTCATTATTAATAATCTCTTCAATTTCTCCTAAAATAACTTTATCTTTATCCTCCAAAATAACATTATAGTTAAGTATATCATCACCAATGTTGTTACTAACCTTAACCATAGCATAATTTTTAGTAATAGCTAAAATTTTTTCAAACATAAAAATCCCTCTTATTCTTAATAATAAGTATATCATAAAATTAAAAAAAAGAAACAAAAAACTGAAAAAAAGAAACAAAAAACTGAAAAAAAGAAACAAAAAACTGAAAAAATATTGACAGAAAAATAAAACACCTATATAATAAAGAAGATTTTTCACGGGAGGTGTAGACATAAATGAAAAGAACTTATCAACCAAATAATAGAAAAAAAGCTAAGAAACATGGTTTTTTTGCCAGAATGAAAAGTAATATAATAAATAAAAGAAGAGCAAAAAAAAGAACAAGACTTAGTGCATAGTTACCACGAGAATGTGGTTTTTTGTTTATACAACACTAATTTGTAAAGGAAGTATATATATGAACAAGGAAAAAATACTAAAAAAAAGTCAAGAATATACAAATATAATTCAAAAGGGAAAAAATATAAAAAATAAATACTTTAAAATATTTTACCTACCTAATAACACTACATTATATGGAATAACTATACCCAAAAAAGTTGGAAATGCCGTTATTAGAAATAAATTAAAAAGACAAATAAAAAATATAATAATGGAAAATGAATTATATATACAAAAAAACTATAATTATGTTATAATAATTAAAGAAAAAGCTTTAGATTTAACATATCAAGAATTAAGCTGTGAATTAATAAATACATTTAAGAAAGTAGGTAAATATGAAAAATAAAAAAATAATAATGATAATACTATGTATTTTTATGCTAACAGGTTGTACAAAAATATTAAAAGATAGTGAAAAAAAAGTAGTAAAAAATCCTGAAACAGGACAAGCAATAACAGAAAACATAATATGTAAACCAACAGATAAAGATGCAATAAAGATATATGAAGATAACAATGTAGATATATCAAAGTTACCAGAATGTGAAAAATTTACTCCATTAAAAAATTATGAAGGATTATGGACAAGTCTTTTTGTAAAACCATTAGCTTGGTTAATAATAAAAATAGAAAGTTTAGTAAAAAACTCTGGATTAGCTATCATAATATCATGTCTACTAATAAGATTAGTATTATATCCATTAACAAGAAAAACAGCAATGCAATCAGAACTTATCAAAAAAGCAAGCCCAGAACTAGAAAAAATAGAAAAAAAGTATAAAGATAAAACATCAACAGAAGACCAACAAAGGAAAGCTCAAGAAATGATGTTAATATATCAAAAATACCAAATTAATCCTATATCAGGTTGTTTTTTATCATTTTTGCAAATACCACTAGTAATGGCATACTATGAAGCAATAAATAGAACTCCAATAATCTTTGAAGGAAAATTTTTATCACTAAATCTAGGAACAACACCATGGACTGCTATAACACATGGAAAATATATATATATAATATTAATAGTGTTAATTTTCTTAACAACCTTAGTGTCATTTAAAAAGACTTTAAAAGACCAATCAGCACAAGCACAAAACATGAAGTTTTCACTATACTTTATGTTAGCAATAATAACATATGCATCATTTACAATGTCAAGTGCTTTAGGAATTTATTGGGTAACATCAAGTATATTCACTGTAATTCAGAATTTATTGGTTGAAAGAAAGAAGGTTGAAAAATAATGAAAAAATATTTATATGAAGGAAAAAATTACGAAGATGCACTATCACATGTCCTAGAAGATCAAAATACTCAAGAAGAAAATTTAATTATAACTATAAAAGAAGAAAAAAATACACTTTTAAAAAAACAAACAATAATAGAAGTAATAAATTATAATGATATAATAAATTATGCCAAAGAATGTATAAATGAAATAACCAATCTAATGGGCTTAGAAGTTAACTTAGAAGTAAGAAGAAGAGAAAATAATATAACAATAAAAATATTCTCTGATCATAATGCTGTACTAATCGGAAAAAATGGTTATACAATAAGTGCACTTCAAACAATAATAAGACAAATACTATTTAATAATACAAATAAAGCTATTTCAATAACATTAGATGTAGAAAATTATAAAGAAAAAAGAGTAAAAAATATAGAATATCTTGCCAAAAAAACAGCAAGAGAAGTAGCTAGAACAAAAGTAGAGGTAAAATTAGATAGTATGAATTCTTATGAAAGAAGAATCGTCCACAGTATTCTTTCTGAAGATAAATATGTATATACAGAATCAACAGGAGAAGAACCAAATAGATGTGTCGTAATAAAACCAAAAGAAAGCGAATAAATAAAGCTTTTTTTTCTTGTATAATAAAATAAATGACAATTACTTCATAATATGATAAAATACATAAAAAGAAAGAAGGAATATTATGGATAATACAATAGCAGCTATATCAACACCATTAGGAACAGGAGCTATATCAATAATAAGAATGTCAGGAAAAGACAGCATTTCAATTATAAATAAAATATTTACTAAAGACCTATCAAATGAAAAAAGTCATACTATTCACTATGGAAAAATAATAGATAATAATGAAGAAATAGATGAAGTATTAGTAAGTCTTATGCGTTCACCCAAGACATTTACAAAAGAAGATGTCATAGAGATAAATTGTCATGGAGGATTATCTATTACAAATAAAGTATTAGAATTATTATTAAATAATGGAGCAGTATTAGCAAGTCCAGGAGAATTTACCAAAAGAGCTTTTTTAAATGGTCGAATAGATTTAATTGAAGCACAAGGAATAATGGATTTAATTGAAGCTAAGACAGAATTAGCTCGAACACAAGCTATGAAAGAATTAAACGGAAACCTATCAAATAAAATAGATTTATTACGAGAAAAATTAATAGAAATAATAAGTAATATTGAAGTAAATATAGATTATCCAGAATATGAAGATATAAATAAAGTTACAAATGAACAAATATATCCCAAAATAAAAGAACTTATACAAGAAATAGATAACTTAATAGCTTCTAATGAAGATGGAAAAATTATTAAAGAAGGAATAACCATAGGAATAATAGGAAAACCAAATGTCGGAAAAAGTAGTCTTTTAAATGCTATTCTAGAAGAAGAAAAAGCCATTGTAACAGACATCGAAGGAACAACAAGAGACACCATTGAAGGAACAACAATTATAAATGGTATAGCCTGTAACTTTATAGATACAGCTGGAATAAGAAATTCTGATAACATCGTAGAACAAATAGGAGTAAATAAAAGTAAAAAAATAATTGATACTTGTGATTTAGTTCTTTTGGTATTAAATAACAATGATATAATTACAAAAGAAGAACAAGAATTATTAGAACAAATAAGAAATAAACCACATATTGTCATTGTAAATAAAATAGATTTAGAACAAAAATTAGAATTAAATGAAGAATGTATAAAAATAAGTATCAAAGAAAAAAAAGGATTAGAACAAATAAAAGATAAAATCAGTGAAATTTTTAATCTTGACAAAATAAAAACGCAAGATATGACTTATCTAAGTAATGCTAGAAGTATTTCATTACTAAAAAAGGCTAATAATTTGTTAGTTTTTTCTCTAACCAATATAGAAAATAACTATCCAATAGATATAGTAGAAATAGATTTAAAAGAATCATGGAATACTCTAGGAGAAATAATAGGAAAAACATATACAGATGAATTATTAAATGAGATGTTTCAAAGATTTTGTTTAGGAAAGTAAGTGATAAAATGTTAAAGAATAAATATGATATAATTGTCGTCGGAGCAGGACATGCCGGATGTGAAGCAGCATTAGCCACAACAAAGATGGGATTATCAACAATTTTAATAACAGGTTCATTAAATAATATTGCTACTCTACCTTGTAATCCTTCTATAGGAGGATCAGCCAAAGGAATTATTGTAAGAGAAATCGATGCTTTAGGTGGAACTATGGGTCGAATAGCTGATAAAACATTTTTACAAATGAAAATGTTAAATAATGCCAAAGGACCAGCTGTAAGATCATTAAGAGCTCAAGTTGATAAAGTAGAATATCCCAAAACGATGAAAAAAGAATTAGAAGACACCCAAAACTTAGAATTATATGAAGGATTAATTGAAGATTTAATTATAGAAGATAATAAAGTATTTGGAGTAGTACTTAATACCAAAGAAAAAATTTATAGTAAAAAAGTAATATTAACAACAGGAACATATCTAAAATCAGATATTTTAGTCGGAGCAACAAGAACACCATCAGGACCAAATGGTGAAAAAAGAAGTAATCATCTAAGCGATAAGTTAAGAGAATATGGATTTGAAGTAATAAGATTAAAAACAGGAACACCACCAAGAATAATAAAAGAAAGTATAGATTTTAGTAAAATGTCTATAGAACCAGGAGAAAAAGAATGTTATTGTTTTAATACAGAAAAAAATTTAGAATATGACCCAAATTTACAAGAACCATGTTATTTAACATATACAACACCAAATACTCATCAAATAATTTTATCAAATCTAAACAAGTCTAGTATGTACGGTGCCATAGAAGAACCATTAGGAAGTGGACCAAGATACTGTCCATCTATTGAAGATAAAATAGTAAGATTTAAAGATAAAGAAAGACATCAATTATTCATAGAACCAGAAAGCATTCATTATAATGAAATGTATTTACAAGGATTTTCTACCAGTATGCCAAAAGACATTCAAGAACAAATGGTTCACTCTTTACCTGGATTAGAAAATGCTCAAATTTCTAAATATGCTTATGCTATTGAATATGATGCCATAAATCCAACACAACTTAAACAGACACTAGAAACTAAGATAATAGATGGTTTATATACAGCTGGACAAATAAATGGTACAAGTGGTTATGAAGAAGCAGCATGCCAAGGATTGTTAGCAGGAATAAATGCAGCATTGTCTTTAAAGAATCAAGAACCATTAATATTAAAAAGAAATGAAGCATATATAGGAATATTAATAGATGATTTAGTTACTAAAGGAACAAAAGAGCCATATAGAATGCTAACATCAAGATCAGAATATAGACTAATTCAAAGACATGATAATGCAGATTTAAGATTAACAGAACATGGATACAGAGTGGGATTAATCAATGAAGAAAGATATAAAAAATTTTTAAATAAAAAAGAAAAAATAGAATTACTAAAAGAAAAATTAACCACAATAAAATTAACTCCAAAAGAAACAACGAATAAATTATTACAAAAACTAAATAGTACACCAATAAAAGATTCTATTACACTATGTGACCTAATAAAAAGACCAGAAATAAAAATAAAGGATTTAATACAAGAAGGCATCTTAGAACAAATATCTGAAGAAATAATAGAACAAGTAGAAATACAAATAAAATATAAAGGATATATTGATAAAATTAATTCAGAAGCTGAAAAAATGATTCGTCAAGAAGAAAAACAAATACCAAAAGATATTGATTATAGTAAAATAAAAAACTTAGCATCAGAAGCAAGACAAAAATTAGAAAAAATACGACCAACATCAATAGGTCAAGCATTAAGAATAAGTGGAGTAAATCCATCAGATATATCAATATTAATGGTATATTTAAGGAAGTATTATAATGAATAAAAAAGAATTTATTGAAGAATTAAAAAAAATAAATATTAAAATAACAAAAACTCAACTAGAACAATTAGAATTATACAAAGAAGCTTTAATTACAGAAAATAAAAAGTATAATTTAACGGCAATAACTAAAGAAGAAGATATATATTTAAAACATTTCTACGATTGTCTAACACTATATAAAGCTTTCCCTATATCTAATCAATATATCTGTGATATAGGAACAGGAGCAGGTTTTCCAGGACTAGTATTAAAAATTATCTTTCCAGACATAAAAATAGATTTAATAGATGCTACTTCAAAAAAATGCCATTTTCTAGAAATGATAGTCAAAACATTGAATTTAAAAGAAGTAAATATAATTAATACAAGAATAGAAGATTATAGTACAAAAACAAGAGAAAAATATGACGTTGTAGTATCTAGAGCAGTAGCACCCATAAAACACTTATTGGAGTATGCAGTCCCATTATTAAAAGTAAATGGTTATTTTATTGCATTAAAAGGTAATATAGAAGAAGAAACACAAAATATAGATAATTATTATAAAAAATTATCATTAACCGAAGAAAAAATAATATCTTTTAAATTACCAAAAGAAAATAGTCAAAGAACCATACTTGTAATTAAAAAAATCAAAAAAACAGATTTGAAATATCCAAGAAAGTATCAAATAATGATAAAAAAAGAAATATGAGGTAAAATCTCATATTTTTAAATATTAAAAAATAATAATTTTAGTAAATTACAATAAAAACTTGAAAAAAAAGATAAAATAGTGTATTTTATTAATATAGGGAATAAAAAAGAGTAAGGAGGTGTTGTTATTTTGCCTAACCAAGAAGTAATTACTATGGTTAATGTAAATTCAATTGTTCCTAGCAAATATCAACCAAGAAAAACATTTGATGATAAATCGTTAGAAGAATTAGCGTCATCAATTAAAATTCATGGTATATTAAATCCAATAATATTAAGGGTGAATGGAGATAAATATGAAATTGTTGCTGGTGAAAGAAGATATCGAGCTGCAATTAAACTAGGAATGCAAGAAGTGCCAGCCATAATAAAAAGATTATCTGATGAAGATACGGCACAAATAGCATTAATAGAAAATATTCAAAGAAGTAATTTAAATGCTATTGAAGAAGCAAAATCTTATAAAGAAATAATGGACTTAAAAAATATAACTCAGGAAGAATTAGCAACAATATTAGGGATAAGTCAAAGTAATATTTCAAATAAAATGCGTTTACTTAACCTAACACCAAAAGTACAGGATGCTCTAACAACAAACAAAATATCAGAGCGTCATGCTAGATGCCTACTTAAAATATCTAATCCAGAAGAACAAGAAAAATTACTAGAAAGAATTATAAATAATAAATTAACAGTTAAAGAAACAGAAGAAATAATAAAAAATTCTATTCAAGAAATAAATTCAACACAAGCACAAGATGTATTGAATGATATAAGTATTAATGAAAATAATCAAAAAGAAATAAAAGGAGAAGAAAATATGAATAATAATCAAGGAATGTTTTTTCCACAAAATAATATACCAAATCCAATAAATAATAATAATGAACAAAGTCAAATAATGTTTAACAGTATGCCATTATCAGAAGGAACAAATCAACCTCAAGGAATAATGAATGGAACTAATCCTAATCAAGGATTTATACAACCAACGATAACACCATTAGATTCAAATCCATTCATGCCACAAGAAAAAATTGGAATGCAAGAAAATAATACGTATCAATCACCTATAACTAACAATTATGGACAACCATCACCTATGGTAGAAGAACCATTATTTAATCCTAATGCAACAATACCAACAAGTCCAAATAATATGAAACCATATGAACCAGTTATAATGGCACAACCAGAATCAATAACTCCATCAGTAGCACAAATAATAGAGCCTGCCCAAATGCCAGACCCAACAATAAATCTAACACCACCGGTAGTAGAGCCTGTTCAACAGCCATTAGAGACACCACTATTTAATGGAACAGACAATCAAATTTTACAATCAGAAAGTAGCATTGACAAAGTAAAAAGAGTAATAAATGAATTAAATGACCCAAATGTCTTATACCAAGAATATGGTAATGATACAGAGTATTGTATTGTATTAACAATAAAAAAATAAGAATAACAAAATTATTCTTTTTTTTCATTTTCACTATTTTCTCCTTGAAAAACACTTTCCAAATCATACGTAGAATTATTATGTGGTTCAGTTCCTTTTATAAAATAAAATATTTTCTTATTCTTATCTTCATCCTTAGAAATTTCACCCGTTAAAGGATTAACCATAACACCAACAACATTATTAGGCATTGTATACCATTTACTTGTCTTATCCTTAAAATAGTTTTCTACTGTATCAATCCAAACATTTCTATGCACACGAGTATCTTCACTTTCCATATTTCTATTATCATCATAACCAGACCAAATACCTAAAACAAAATCGGCATTATATCCTATAATCCAATTATCAGTATCCGTAGTTCCCGTTTTTATAGAATATTTTTTAGAAATTTTAGGAAGAAGACTTATTAAGTTAGGATAATTATAATCAATAAAAGCAGGATCATAAGTATATGTTAACATTTCATTTAATATATATACTAAACTCTCATTTAACAAAGGACTACTCTCTTCCTTAAATTCATATAAGATATTTCCTTCAAAATCTTCTACCCTTCTTATAAAATGAGTCTTAACTTTATTTCCTAAATTAGCAAAAGACGCATAAGCATTAACCATATTATATAAACTAATCTCTTCTGTACCAAGAGGTAAAGAAGGAACAGCTTCAAAATTATTACCAAGCCCCATTCTACTAGCCATATTAACAAGCACATCTTCTCCTAAAAATAAATGCGTTTTAACAGCATATATATTGTCAGAATAAGCTAAAGCAGTTCCCATAGAAATTGGTCCATTAGCATATTTATCATTATAGTTCTTAGGAGAATATGTTTTATTATTAGAAAAATTAAATGTAGTTTTTTCAGATATAAAAGAAGATGCCGAAGTAAATCCACTTTCCAAAGCTGCATAATACAAAAAAGGTTTCATTGTAGATCCAACTTGTCTTTTAGATGAAATAGCCCTATTAAACTGACTAGTATTATAATCAAATCCACCAAGAAGAGCCATAGCTTCCCCATTAGAAGGATTAACCATTAAAGCAGAAATCTGCATATCAGAATCTATCTTATTATTATTAGCAGATTCTTCTAAACAAGACTGAGCTTCAGTATCAAGAGTAGTATATATTTTTATACCACCCGTTTCTAAAAAAGATTTAGGAATAGAATCAATAGAGTTTAATTCTTTAATAACAGCATCTTTGTAGTATAAAATACCAGACGTAATATTACTATTACTATCACCAACATAATTAAGATCATAATCTAATGCTAATTCTTTATCTTTATCAGTAATTTTATTATTTTTAACCATCAAAGATAAAACAACATTTTGTCTTTTTTTTGCCGAATCCAAATTCATCAAAGGATTATTGTTCATAGGAGATTGAGGAATACCAGCCAACATTGAAGCCTCTGCCAAATTAAGCTCAGTAGCTGATTTATTAAAATAATATTTAGAAGCATTCTCAATTCCAAAAATCCCACCATAGTTAATAGTATTTAAATATCCCTCTAGTATTTCATCCTTATTATAATGAACTTCTAATTCAAAAGCTAATATTGCTTCCTCAATTTTTCTCTTCCACGTTTTCTCATAACTTAAATATAAGTTCCTAGCATATTGTTGAGTAATTGTAGAAGCACCCTCAGATAATTTAAAAGAAGTAACATTTTTCCACATAGCCTTAGCAATTCTAAGATAATCTAATCCAAAATGTTTATAAAAATACTTATCCTCTGTACTTAAAGTAGCATCAATAACATAAGGACTAATATCATCTAAATTAACCCAATTATAATTATTAAATATAACAGAATCATCTTTATCATACAAATAATAAGAAGGATTTTTATTAATTAATATCTTTGGAGTTATTAAACAATATACATATAAACCAACATTAACAACAATAAAAAGAATAAATATAATTAAAAATATTTTACCAATTTTCTTAACAACTTTCATATAATTTATCACCTATTCTTTTTCTTTTTATATCTCTATTTATCACTATATATATTATTTATAAAAAAATTAAAAATATGAGTTTTATTTTCATATAAGTTATGTTATAATGTCAATTGAATTATTTTAAGGAGGTGTCATATTAAAATAAAAATAAAAGGATATCTAAAAAATGATGAGACAAACACATCAATAGATACCACAGGAATATTATCAGATAATACTATAACTTATCAATCTGATAATATAAAAACAAAAATAATTATAAATAAAGATACTCTAACAATGATAAGAGAAGATGATAAAATGAAACATATAATGTTATTTAATAAGAATAAAAAAGAAAAATCAGAATATTTTATTAAAGAAATGAATTATAGTCTAGAGTTTAATATAATAACAAAAGAAATTCAGAGAGATAAAAAAAGAATACATATTTTATATAATATCATAGAAACTAATAATCTATCTGAATATAATATAGAAATGAGTACATTATAGTGAAAAATGAAGAAAAAATAGAATTACTATATAATGAGGAATATTTACCAAAAGAAAAAGAACAAAAGAGAACAATACTATTGTCAAAAGTATCTCCAAAAATAGAAAATTTTATAGAAAAAAATATTAAATCTATTTTATATTTAGATATTATTTCTAATTGTTACAATACATTAGGATACCCTACTATAAAAGAAATATACATAGAAGATACATCTATAAATAGTATTAAAAATGATATAGAAAAATTAAATATAAAAATAGATATATATTCAAATAATACTACACTATATGAAAATGACTATATAGAAAATACTATAAATTTATTAAAAAAAAGTGGAAATTGCTTTATAAATGAAGATGGTCTATGTTATAAAACAAAAAAACAATATGATATACTTATAAATGCTAATGGTGAATATCAAGATAAATTATATAAAATGGCATATTATTTTAAAATAATAGCAAATAATTACTATAAAGCATACATTATAGATAGCTATCCATTAAAAATTAACAACAATAGTATTTACATAAAAAATATACAATCTACTATTATTGATATAGATTATAGTAATATAAATTCCCTTAAGTATAAGATATTAGGAGTAAAACAAGAAGATTACACCCTAATTGAAGACACTTATATAATATTGCTACAATTAGAAGATAAATATCAATTAATACCAATAAATATAAATAATTTAAAATATTTTGATTACAATATAATAGATAAAATACTAGAATATAAAAGTATTATATTAAAAACTATAGAAGAATTTAACCCTTCAATCATAATTGACTATATTTATGAATTAATAAAAATGTTTATATTCTACTATGACAATGTTAAAGATGATATAAAAGAACGTACTTACATAATAAAATTTATACGAAAAGTAATAGATAATTCATTAAATTTACTTGGAATAAATCCAAGATATATATAGGAGGAAATAATATGAAATTAAAAGATATGAAAAAAGAAGATTTAGAGCTATTATCTTATACAAAAATAGCAAAAATGATTTTAGAAGAGAATAAGACTACTATGACAACAGCAGATCTATTCAAAGAAATATGTAATTTATTACATCTATCTGAAAAAGAATACCAAGATAAAATAACAGACTTCTTCCAATCTTTAACTACATCTAAAGAGTTTATTTTACTTCAAGATGGAAAATGGGACTTAAAGTCTAACCATTCTATAAAAATAGATATAGATGAAATATATGAAGAAAAAGATGAAGAAAATGAAGAAGATAACGAAGAGGAACTAGAAGAAGATATTAATGCAGACTTTGATAATATGTCAGACGATGACTATGAAGATAATGACTTAGGAGACTTATCAATTGTAACTGAAGATGAACTAGATAGTGAATAACTATCTTTTTTAATTAAAAAATTCAAAAATATTTTGTATCTTAAAAATAATGTGATATACTATTATTAGAATAAAAAGGAGACACAATATGAATAGTATTATAATAGTTCTATTATTAATCTTAGTATCTCTATTATTAATTTATAGTATGTATAAAATATATGATAAAAGAGGTCTATACTTTAGTTTAGTAATAATGAATATAATGTCATTTATCTTATCATTTAAAATAATAAAAATATTTTCATTAAACATTAATCTAGGATTAATACCTATGATAAGTATATTTACAATTATATATATAATAATTAACAAATATAGTATAAAAGACAAAAAAAACATATTAAGCTTAAGTCTATATACAAATATCATAACCTCTATACTTATATTAATAACAAATTATTTCATACCAACCGTATCTGAAACAATATCAATAAGTATAAAAGGAACATTTGAATATAACTATAAAATATTAATACTATATCCCATTATAATATTACTAAGTCAATATATAATAATTAAATTATTTAATTATTTAAAAGAAATACAAAGTAATATTATAATTAACATAACATTAACATATATAACAACCGGTCTTGTATATACATTAGTATTCTATTTAATAGCATATATTAATTTAATAGACATAAAAAATACCATCTTTATGGGAGTATCAAGTTTTCTAATAGGAATAATAATAACATTATTAAATACCCTAATTATTGATTTAATCTTTAAAAAGAAGGTGAAAAAATGTTAAACATTATATTAATAATATGTGAAGTAATAGTAGCTTATATTGCAATGACACTACTATACAAAAAATACAAAACAGATGGACTAATAACTTATACAATAATAGCTACAATAATATCTAATTTAATGTGTTTAAAAAAAATAGATATGTTAAATACAGAACTACCATTAGGTTTAGGCATAACAATGTCTATATTAATAGCAATAAACATAATAACACAAAATAAAGGAAAAGAAGAAGTAAATAACTTTCTAGTAATAATATTAGTATCTTCTTTAGTAAGTTTATGTTTCTTTAACTTATCAGGATTAATTGAATCAGCTGATATAAACAAATATGCTAATAAATCATATGACAGTATTTTTACATATAATTTAAGAATATACTTAGCTAATACTATAACTTTACTAGTAACAACTTTCCTAAGTTCAAGATTATATTTTATGTTAAAAATATTAAAAAATAAAATAATTCTTAGTAATATATTTACTATAGTAATTGTAGAATTTATTGATAATATAATATTTATGTTAATAGCATACCTCTTCACTATGGATACATATAATTTAATATTAGCTATTATACTAAGATATATAATTAAATTAATAATTGGAATATTTGGAACAATACCAATACTAATGACTAAAAAAATGATTAAGGAGTAATATGAGAACAAGTAAAAGTAATTTAGTAAGTGATGAATTAAAACCCGTTGTAGGAAAAATAATAAGAGAAAATAGAATAAAGTATAATTACTCTCTAGAAGACTTATCACAAGCCTTAGAACACAAAAAAAATAGACAAACATTACATAAATACGAAACAGGATTATTAAATATACCTTATGATGTATTTGCAGAAATATGCCGTATATTTAATATTGATACTTCTATTATAGATAATATAGATATAAGTCAAGAAGAAAAAGAAAAACTAGAAAAAAGATTTATTAAAGATTACGTTAAAAGTAGTAGATTAGATGCTAACTTAACTCAAAGAGAAGAAAAAATAATTACTACATATAAAAATGCAAGTTATGAAGCCCAACTAACTAAACCAGAATTAACTATAAGATTAATAGATGATTCTATGGAACCATACTATAAAAAGAATGATAAAGTTTACTTTAAAAAACAAGAAGATTATAAAAATGGTGATGATATAGTTATTGCAATAAAAAACAATATCCTATCTGTAAGAAGACTATATAAATACCCAAAAGGAATAATATTACAAGCTATGAATCCTAAGTATCCTACTATGAATATAAATGTAATATCTAATGAAATGATATTAGGAAAAGTAACATCAATACATAGAGAAATAAAATAAAACACCAAAAGTCTCTAAAGACCAGGTGTTTTGTTTTATTACATAACATATAACAAAATACATAAAAAGTGTAGCAAACTACCAATATCAACAAAAACATGAAATACAGTATGATAATACTTTTTCTTAGCACCAATACCATATAATATAGCCCCTATAGTATAAGCAACTCCACCCAAAACTAACAACCATGTACCAGTTCTACCAAGTATTAAAGTAAACTTATCAAATATACAAATACATGCCCATCCCATAACTAGATAACATATCATAGAAAAAGTTTTATATTTTTTTAAATCTATAGAATTAAGTACAATACCAAGTATAGCAAACCCCCATATTACTCCAAATAATGTCCAACCTAATGCTGGGCTATACTCTCTAACAGCACACAAAACTATTGGAGTATATGTACCAGCAATTAATAAAAAAATTGTACAATGATCTATTATCTGAAAAACCTTCTTTGCCGTAAGTTTAGGACTAAGACCATGATATATACTAGACATAGTATAAAGTAAAATCATCATAGCTCCAAATATTGAGCCAGAAACAATACCATAAACATTTTTATTCTTAGCAGCAAAAACAACACACAAAACTAATGCTACTATACCAATAACTCCCCCAATAATATGTGTAACCATATTAGCTATTTCTTCCCCTTTAGTATAGTTAGGAAGAGTTCTATCTTTTAATTTTGTTCTCTTCTTCATCTTGTAATATCCTCCTCGTTAAATCTAAATATATTATATATCAAAGACAACAAAAGGTAAATATTGCTTATAAAATTTTACATCATATATTTTAAGATACCTCTCTTACTATTAAAATTTGCCCAACACTTAAAGTTGTATTCTTAAGATTATTTAAAGTTATTAATTTATCAACAGTAGTATTAAATTTTCTAGCAATCTGATATAAATTATCTCCAGGTTTTACCATATATATAGTTTCTAATTCATTAGGAACTATTAATTTTTGTCCAATAGATATCATATTACTAGTTAAATTATTAGCCTTTTTAAGTTCATCCACAGTTGTATTCAAATCTGATGCAATAGAATAAAGAGTATCTCCCTTCTTTACAATATATTCCTTAGTTTGTAGACTAGAACCAGGAACCTTCAATAATTTCCCAATAGTTAAAACATTACTAGTTAACCCATTAAGTTTCTTTAATTCATCAACAGTCGTATTATATTCCAAAGCTATCTTATATAAAGTATCTCCAGACTTAACCTTATACACACTTCCCTCTTCTATAGACATAACTGTTGATGGAATATTAAGCACTTGACCAACCGTCAACAAGTTTGTTGATAGATTATTTAATTTCTTAAGTTCATCCACAGTTGTATTCAAATCTTTTGCAATAGAATATAAAGTATCTCCCTTCTTCACAGTATAAGAATTTGTAACAAGTTCTTTCTTAGGTACATAAGGTAACCCCTTATACTCTAATACAGCCTTTATAACAGCCTCCCCAAGCTCCTTATATTTATCTTCAACAAACTTCCTATCTTTATCATTATCAATAAAACCATATTCTACTATAACAGGCTCAGTAACCCCAGTATTTCTCAACATATAATAATAATCCTTAGAACTACCTGTTGGTAATCTCCTCTGATAAGTTTTCCTAGTCTTCTGTCCCGTATCCCCAATATTATTTAATATATTATTTGCCAAAATAGAATTATTACGAAGTGCATAGATTACTTCTGCACCTTCGCCACCTCCGGAAGAAAAATATGTGATTAGTACCATTACTTTTCCTTGATTTTACTGATATTTTTATTTTTTCAAATTTGTTATAGGGGAAGAAATTTTGTGTGATTAATAAATTTCCTTCCCTTTTTATAGTTTTTTAATTCATCTCTTCATAATTAATTTTTATATCATCTAACACCTTAAATCTATATTGAATTTCTATATTTTTATCCTTATCAATATAAATTCTTTTTACTAAAGTTTTTATTAATTCTCTATTAGGTTCATCTAAATTAAGTAATGCTTTAATTTGTTCTTCATACTTAATTATTTCTTTTGTATCTTCTTTTATTTGATTCTCTTCATTATTAATTTCATATATTCTTGAATTTAATGAAGCTATTTGCTTTTCTGTTTGAGATGATAATCTAACATAATTATCAGCACTAATTATTCCATTGAACTTATCATCATATAATGCATCCATTTTCCTTTTTAATTGTTCTATATCTAATACTAAATTTTCTCTTTCCCTTTGATGCTCATTCTTTATCTTTTTTCTTTGTAGTTTAATTTTTTCAGATAATTCTTTAATATTTAAGCTATCTAAATATCCTTGACAAGTATTTTTAATAGCTCCTAGTATTACTTCTTCTAATTTGTCATACGGAAAGAAATGTGGATAACATAATTTTCTTCTAGGATCTCTAGCATATTTATTACAATTAACACTCCAATAAGTATTATCCTTATAATTTTTATTCTTTCTGTGTAAAACGGTTAATGTATTACCACATTCTTTACAGGTCAATAAATTCTCTAACAGTCTTTTTTCTCTATTACAATGTGTAATTCTAGTTCTTGATGGGGCATTTTGTATGGATTCAAACATTGCTTTACTAACTAATGGTTCATGAGTATTTTCTACAATAATCCAAAAACTTTCATCTAATGTTACCTTTTTTTGTGATTTATAGCTCATTTTAGTTTGTTTATTCTGTACCATATCTCCAGTATATATTCTATTTTTCAAAAGTTTATTTACTGATGAAATAGTCCACATATTAAACTTTTGTCTAGAGGAAGATTTAGTACCTTTATAAGCACTTGGACATTTAATATTGTTGTCATTTAAATATGAAACTATATCACTAACTCCTTTACCATAATAAGCCATTTTAAATATATTTTTAACTACTGGTGTTACTTCAGGGTCAGGAATTAAATGACCTTTATCTTCCGGATCTCTCATATATCCATAACATGGTTTACTACCTATAAACTTACCTTGTTGTTTTTTATTCTTTAGTATAGAACGAATTTTCTTTGAAGTGTCTTTACTAGTCATATCATTGAATAATGATTTAAATGGAGCGATATCATTATTAGCGCTATCTAAAAAAGTATCTACACCATCTAGAATTGAAATAAACCTAATTTTATTTGCAGGAAAATATTCTTCAAGAAGATTTCCACATCCAACATGATTTCTGCCCAATCTTGATAAATCTTTTGTGATTACACAATTAATACGTCCACTTTCAATGTCTTTAATCATTCTTTGAAATCCAGGTCTATTAAAATTAGTACCGGTATATCCATCATCAACATATTCATCAACGAATGTAAAGCCATTTTCCTTTACAAAGTCCATTAATAAATGTCTTTGATTAATGACACTCTCACTATCTGACTCATAAGTCTTATCCTCATCACTTTCTGATAATCTGATGTAATTTCCAACTCTATAAAAACTTGGTGCTTGTATTATATTGTTATACACTTACTACTCCTTCCATAGTGCATAACTTTGAGTAAGCAATATAATTATATCATATTCCTATCTATATTACTGAGTTTCTAACATCATTTTTAGGTACTCCTCTATTAATTCCACCAAATTTTTATCTTTATCAAAAGTTTCTGTTATATTCATCTACTATACCCCTCCATTCAATTTTATGAAATTCAAAAAGTTATAAGACTAAAGTTTATCAAAATTAATTTTAAGCAATAAAAAAATAGTTATATTTCAAACTATTAATAATTCATATAAACCATTTTGTTTTCTTTTAACATTTTGTAATAACAATTTATATATTTCTAAATCTTTTAAATATTGCTTTCTAAAATATTTTTCTGCTAACCATTTAACTCCTTCTTTAGAAACCATTACTATACCGTTTGCAGTATATTTATATGATTTATTGGTTCTCTTCTCCATTCTATTAACTGCTACACCTATAGCATTTTTACTTTTATTAAAATAAGCCCTTAAATCAAATAAGGACATATCTTCATATTTAAATTCATAATGTTCTATATTAAATTCATTTTCAAGTCTGAGGACTTGTTTTTCAAAAAATTCTATTTCTGCATCTAAATAATATTTATCTTTATTAAAATATACTTCCTTTAACCACTCTATAAATTCTAGTTTTATATAAATAACTGTTTGCCCATTGTGTGCAATCCTTTCGTCAATCCAAAATTCTAATGGATGTCTTTTTATCATCTTTTTTTCTATTATTTTAAACTGTTTTTCATTCAAATTAAAATTTCTTAAAACTCGCCACTTCTCCATTGATTTAAATTCCATTTTTCTCCTTTCTTTGCTATATTCTTTTTGGGATTACTGACTAGTGTAATTTCAAAAAGCAAGCATGGTGCATACACACCCTATACTTGTTAGGGAATATCCCTAAAACCCACAAAATAGTCTCCTACGGTTTACTTATTTTTTATAGAAAAATTGCAATTATTTTAATTAAATTTTAATAATAATTCATAAATTTATACCTCCTTTTCTGTGAGAAAAGCCAAAAAAACACAAAAAAGAGAGATAAAATATCTCCCATTCGTATTTTTCTCTACTTTCCTATATTACCATTTTAGCATAAATTTTTAGGCAAATAAATGGCAATATAGTACTTTTCTACAACTCCTCTATATTATCATTTTAACACGATTTTTTAGGACAGTCAACGGACACTTTTATATTTTAGTTTTTAAAATAGATATATCTCTTGAATTTGTTCTGATTTTAAAATTCTCAAAAACTTTTTTCTGACTTTCTGGGCTCCAAAATATTGTTAATTTTTTCTTTGTTCTAGTAATAGCCGTATAAAATATATTTTTAGTTATATTATCTTCTATATTAGAAGTTATAATAATTTTAACAGATTCATATTCTAAACCTTGTGCCTTATGGATAGAAACAGCATATGCTAAGTTAAAAGGTATTATATTTTGATAGTCCTCATCATCTTCGTTTGTATCCTTAAATTTTTTTACAAAAAATCTAACTACTGTTTTATTATCTTCAGTATATTCTATTAACTCTATATCTGTATAAATTCCAAAATAATTGTGAACTATTTCATTTATTTCTACAGTAAACCATACGTAATCATTAACATCATCTATTTCTATATTTTTTATTGTACCTTTCATATTGTTATACAATATAGGTTTAAATCTAGGACAATCATTAAATACAACAGGATCATTAATTTTATAAGTATCTACGCCTATTTTAAACTCCTCACCAGGATTTTTTTCTTGCATAATTTTATTAATATTATTTATTCCATACAAGCCATCATAATTTAAACAAAGAGATATCTCATCAGCACTCTTTCTTTCAAATATTTTTTCTCCTATTGGTTTAGAATATTCTTGACTATTAATTTTTGATATTGCTTTATCATCATTATCTCTAACTAATTGCCATAATTCTAATAAATCTGTATCATCTGTTCTATTATTACAACTTAAATCATATACAAAATCCTTTTTAAAATAATTATATGATAATGAGAACCAATTACCATACTTAATTGACTCAATTTGATATATATCTCCTGATAATATTATTAATTTGAATGAATTTCTACTGATAATTGAATACATATCTTTATTACTTATGGTACTACATTCATCAACTATTAATATGTCATATGAATCATAGTTATTCCTTACATAATTATGAACAGTTTGAAACGTTGAATTAGCTTTATCAATATCACTTATTCTTCTCTCTAAATTATCCTTAGCAGTATTTGTATTAGCTATAAATATTTTTTTATAATCACCATATATTTCTGCTAAAACTTCTAACATTTTTGTTTTACCAGTACCTGCTGAACCATGTATTATAACAACTGACTCATTTCTTAAAATTTTATTTATTATCTCAACTTTATCTTCAGTCAAATCCATTATGGGATAATTATAAATTGAATTATCTATACATTCTTTTAGTTCATTATCACTAGGAGCTTTGTAATTTTGTAACTGTTTAATTATGTTAATTGAATCTACTTCATATGAATTAATATATAAATAATCATGTTCAATTATAATTTTACCTTTACCGGAAGTATCAATTCTTTTTTCCACTAAAAGATTATTATATTTTTCAACTAAAATATTAACATCACCATAATCTTCTACTTCAGAAATAGATGTATATAAAATATTATTATTTTCACAATTAAATCTAATATATCTTGCTAATAATTCATGTTCCCTATCTTTCATATCTATTGATTGTAATAAATGCTTCCAAGATGTATTATATCCAGAAAGAGACATAGCATAAGGCATAGTATCAAATGGTATACTTTTGTTTTTTAAACACAAATTAGATAAATTAGTGTTAGGATTAGAATCTATCTGACTTTTAATTACAACATTTTCTAATTTACAAAGTAAATATTTTAGAATATTGATTCCTGGTACTTCTTTAAAAATATATTTTCTTATTTGTATTAATAAATTACTCAAATTATTATTTTTAGCGTTTTGTTTAATTTCAGATATTATTTCATTAAACTCTTCATCACTTTTCATGAGTTCCTCAAGCAGCGTAGTTTCATCCCTTGTCATCATTATCATTAATTTTGTATATTCGCTATAACCTTCTTCTATCCTGTAATCTAAATTTAAAATTTTGCCTATATTTTTTAATTCACATGGCCTTATAGAAATTATAAAATTATCAATTACCTTGATTTTCGTTTTATTAGAAATAATTTCTACCTCTTTTTCTATATATGATAATTTAATAGAATAATTGTCAGGTATAAATAATTTCGAATACATTGTTATTCTTTCAAATTTATTTATATAATCTGTAGCTTTAGTAAGAGTTATTTCATAATATAACTTACCATTAGAATATATAGGTCTAACTTTATTAACATAAAAACGTCCTTGTATTAATGACTTATTTGTTTTTAAGTTAACTTCTTCAATTTTACTTGAAATCAATTCATAATGTTCTTTAGTTAAGTTATCTTCATATATAGGAAAATCTTTTAAATTATTTAATATATTTATATCAAATTCATTTTTTAATGTATCTTTTAACATACACATATATCTAAAATAAAATAATAATAATCGTTCTGCATCTCCATCATTAGGGGTATAATGAGAAGCTGTAGACTGTAAATAGTCATGAAACTTAAATATGTACTTATATTTAGATTTACTAGAAATATATTTCAAGGAAGGACTCACATTATCGTAATGTGTATCATTAGTTAAATTATTTTCTTTGTTATTAATCAATATAGCAATATCTTCAACTAAGTTTCTTAATTGTGATAGTATATTTTGTGACAACAACCCTCTATCATTTAAAATCTTATTAGCACTTATATTTTTATCTATTACATTTGATATATACATTATTTCCTTTTCTGGACTTATCCTCTTCATTATAATCACCGCAACTCAAAAAAAGTATCATTCATTGAATGATACAAAAACTATTTTAATTATAACACATTTTAGTCATTTAGTCTTCTTTTTCTATTATTTTTTCTAATTCAATACCAATTTTTTCCACAACACCTACTACTAATGCATTACCCATCATAAAATATCTTTTTTTATCAGTCATTCCTGTATTAGTCCAAGTATCAGGAAAACCATTTATTCTTTCACATTCAAGAGGTGTTAATAATCTCAATTTATTAGTTTTGTAATCCTCTATAACATGTGTTGTTCTACTTACTCCACTCTCAGAAGTTAACATAGTTCTTGCAGGTAAATCTAAATTATCAGGAAACGACATAGCACCTTCAGAATACATATATGTTTCACCATTTGGTTTAATTCTTGGTATTCTCTTATATCCTTTTAAATATCTAAATTTTTCTATTTTATCTTCTGAAAGAAAATATTTTTCATCAACATCTTTTGTTTCTCGTATTTTTCTTAATGCAAAAACTTCATTGCAATCTGATTCTAATTTAGCTGTAAATACTTCACCATTAAACATTACACCAGAATTATAAAATTGATTTTTAAAATTATCACTAATATCAACTAAGTCTTTATAATTAGAAATGTTTGTCATATTTGAATCTAATATCTCTGATTTAGTAGGAAATTGTTTAGCAAAAATACCATTTGTTAAAACAATATCTTTCATATTTATTTTTTTCATTTCTTTATAATAATTTGTAGTTTTATGATAAGCAATTATATATGTTCTTCTTCTTTTTTGTTGAAACCCATATTCTCCTGCATTTATAACACGCCATTCTACGGCATAACCATTATCATAAAAACTTCTAAGTATGATGCCAAAATCCCTTCCTCTTTGACTAGCTGGTGATAATAATAATCTATCAACATTTTCTAAAAATACGAATGGTGGTTTTTTAGTTTTTAAAACATCAGCAATAGCCCACCATAAAACACCTTTTTTACCCTCAATTCCTTTACTATTAGAAAGTGTTTGTGCAACAGAATAATCTTGACAAGGAAATCCACCAACCAAAAGAGTATGATTAGGTATTTCTTTTTTATTAACCTCAAATATATCAACATTGCTTACATCTTCACTACCAAATCTTTTTGAATAACAATCAAAAGCATCTTGTGTTTTTGTAGATGGTTCCCATTGATTAGCCCAAACAAATTTCCAATTACCATTTTCTTTTACTTTATCATTTTTTAATTCTACTTTATTTAATCCGCATCGAAATCCACCTACACCGGCAAATAATTCTACAACAGTTTTTTCCATAATTTACCTCCTACAAATTGCTAAAATCTATTAAATATATTATAATTGAATTAGACAAAAAGATCAACATCTTTATATTAATTATAAATTATTTTAAAAAAAAGATCAACAATCACTATATATATTTTATACTTTTTTTTAATAAAAAACAAGATCGAAGGGAGTATTTTATGGCAAAAAATTACACAGAACAGGAAATTCAAATTTTAGCTAAATCTACAATAGGAAAATCTTTTAGCGAAATTGAGAAAACGTTCTCAAAAAACAAAGAGTATAATCTTGAAGAAACAACTAGTTACGTTATGGAAGATACTGTCCCATATGGTAATAAGAAAAAGAAGGAAAATAAAGCTTATTTTGGACATACTTTTGAAACGAATGTTTATGACTATGATATTAACTCTACCTCAGCTCCTGATTTTGAAAAAGCTGGGATAGAACTTAAAGTTACTCCATACAAAAGAAATAAAAATAATACATTATCTGCAAAGGAAAGATTAGTATTAAATATTATAAACTATATGGAAGAATATAAAAATACTTTTTATACTAGTCATTTTTGGTATAAAAATAATAAAATACAAATTATTTGGTATTTATTTGAGCCTAATGTACCAAAAAAGGATTTAAAGGTTACACATGAAAAACTATTTACATTTCCTGAAGAAGATTTACCAACAATAATAAATGACTGGGAATTTATTATAAACAAAATCAAAGAAGGAAAAGCGCATGAACTATCTGAAGCAGATACAATGTATTTAGGGGCTTGTACAAAGGGAACAAATGGTCAAACCGTAAGACCTCAACCTTGTTCTAGTATAATGGCTAAACAAAGAGCTTTTTGCCTAAAACAATCCTATATGACTACTCTTGTTAGAAAATATATTGGTAATTATGAAGATGTAGAAAAAATTCTTAAAAATACAAAAGACACATTTGCAGATTTTGTTGATAATGTAATAAACAAATATAAAAATAAAACTCAAAAAGAATTAATACAAGAACTTAATATTGAACCTGACACAACAGCTAAAAATTTAAATGGTATGATAGTAGCTAGAATGTTTAATGTTAAATCAAATTTAAGAAAAACAGATGAATTTCAAAAAGCAAATATCGTACCAAAAACAATAAGAGTAGAAGAAGATGGAACTATAGAACAATCTATGTCTTTCCCTTGTTTTTCTTTTATTGATATTGCTAATACAGATTTTGAAAATTCAGATATAAAAGAAGAGCTTGAAACTACAAAGTACATGTTTTTTGTGTTTAAAAAAGATAATAAAGATTATGTGTTTAAGGGCATAAAATTATGGAACATGCCTCAAAATCTAATAGAAACTAATGTTAAAAATATGTATGATAAAACCAAGAAAGTTATATTAAATGGAAATATTGTTAAAACTATAAGAAAAGATGGTAAAAGAGTTACTAATTTCCCTGGTATGAAAGAAAATAAAGTATGTCACGTAAGACCGCATGGACAAGATTCGGATGACGTATTACCATTACCAGTTAAAGATAATTTTACAGGTCTAAATGAATATACTAAACATTGTTTTTGGATAAACAATAAATATTTAGAGGAAATCTTAAAAGAATTTATTTAATTTACTTTTGTATCACACTTTTATGATTTGTGGTACAAAAGTAATTCTTATTTATTATGAGATATAAATTTTATATCTCATTTTTATACCATACCTTATGAATAAAATTATAATTAAATTTAAAATAATTATATTTATTTCTTACACATTACTTCTATATTATAATGATTAAATGGTTTTTTCCTTATAGTTAGTGTCATAACATATAAAATGTTTTTCAGCATTTTCAATTATAAGATTATTTATTATTTTTACTTCAACTGATGATATTTTTTTAAATTTAAATAAATCATTATCAGTTGATTTTGAACAAATACCTAAACACATATTCCTATTTATTGGAAAATATATATAGTCATCCTCACTAGAAACAGATGATTCATATCTAAAAATAGGATTATCTGATGTTAAAAAATCAATATTTTCAGAAATATATAATTCATACGAAATATGTCTGCTTTTTAAATGGTTAATCATATAATTAACAACGCAATTCGCATATTTTTCGTTATTACCATCTTTATATAATATAAATTTGAAAATATCAGATAGCCATAATCTTTTAACAAGAGAATCATCTAGCTTTGTATTAGAATCAATTATACTCATATAGTGTTCTATTATTTGTTTAAACATATTAAAATTTATATATTTTCTAGTAAGCTGAATTGCTAAAAATTCAATAATAAAATTTTTTTGGGTATCATCTAGAGAAATCATTCTTTCTTGGAAATTTAACTCTATCCCATTTAAATAAGATACAAAATCTTCCCATGAATTTTCATAATTTTTAGAAAAAAAATCTTCTATTTCTCTTTGAAAATTATTGTTCCATATTTGTATTACTTCTTCCCTAAATGCTCGATATTTATATCTTAAATTACTTTTTAAATCGATAATTACCCAATCATGACTAGACACTGCTAAATTTCGACAATAGTTTCTAAATTGATAAGAAGAAACTATTATTCTATCTTTATATTGAATTTGATATTTATTTTTTAAATTGTCATATAACTCATCAAATAATTTAGAGTAGATTTCTAAACAACAATCTTCAATATTAAGTAAATATTCATCTTTTTTTTGAAAGTTAGTTTTGCTTAAAACATCTAAATTTTTAGGTTCAAAATCAAAAGTTTCTCTATCAAATACGTATACCGAATTTTTTGATGTTTTGTTACTCCAAGATTTTAAATAAACCTGAGGTACAATATGTGCAATCATAATAACCACCAACATTATTATATCACGTATTTATCTTTTTTTTATTTTATGATATTATATATAGCCAAAGAAGGTGATATTTTGGGAACATCTACAAGAAGAACAAATAAAAAAATACATGATATTTTAAAGACAAATAAAATAAATTCTGCCGGTGAAGGTATTAATCGAATTATTTCAGAAGCCTTATTTCCTTCAAAAGGGAAATCAAGATTAAAAAATTCGATAATTAGTGCTACCTGCACAACTGGATTTATAAAAACTCTTACAACAATTATAACAACTTCTCAAAAAATCAATGCTGATAGCAATTTTAATTTTGATATGTATAACTTCAATGAACTAACACAAATCGAAAAAGTTGAATGCATTGCTGATAAGTTGTGTTTAGATGAAGACCCGTTGTTAAAACAAACTATTATGAATATTTTGTATAACGAAAACTCTCCAATAGAATATTTTAAAAATGCTTATATTGTAATTAAAGACTTATTAGCAGAATATTATACAGAACAATTTGAAAAAATTATGTTTGAAGAATTAGCAAGTAGTACAAATGATATGGATGATAAAGAATGTAAAAATAAGATTAAAAGTCAAGTAAATGAAGCATTAAATGAAAGCTTTTCATATACCGATTATCAATTAATTGTCGAAGCTAAAGAAGATGAATCTTTCTTAAAAAAACAACTTCGTAATATTGGTACACTTATTTTGAGAGGATTAAAAATATAATCTATGGAAAAAAGTTACTTTGAAACATACAAAAAACATCCATATCAAGATCATTTTAATGAAGATAATTTATTAAATATAACAAACTATAAAAATACTATAATATTAGATTTAATTGATACTTTCTATTCTATATGTTATTACGACTTTTACACACATAGAAATGAAGATAGCAATAATGTAATTTCATTAAATATTCCTGTAAATAACATAGAAAAGTTTAATAAAATAATTCCTTTAATAAACAATCTAATAAAATTCATGACAAATGGAGAAACTTGGAATATCACTTTTTCAAAGTGTGAAAAAGAAAAATGCATTTTAAAAAACACACAACTTTCTTTTGAGCCACAATATGATAGTATAGCATTATTATCTGGAGGATTAGATGCTTTAGCAGGCGCAGCACAAGAAACTAACAATAACACTATTTTTATAACTTATGCTACAAATAAAATTGAAAAAAACAAAGCAAAGTTTTCATATAATAATTATATTTCAAATATTTGCACTAATAGTTCTCACGTAATTATAGATAAACAAAATCTAGATTTTAAAACTCATTTAACTCAAAGAACTCGATCTTTAATTTTTCTTGCTTCATGTTTTATTTATGCAGATTATTATAACATACATAAAATAAAAATATATGAAAATGGAATCATGACATTAAATCCCACTTTTTACTTTCGAAGAAAAGTAACTAGAACAACGCATCCAAAAACACTATTTTTAGTTAATAGTATACTAAAAGTATTAGACCTTGATATAGAAATAATAAATCCATTTAATTTTCTTACTAAAAAAGATGTTGTAAATTTAATACCTAACCAGTGGAATTCATTAATCAAAAACACAAAAACTTGCTCAAAAATGCCAGCCTCTAAAGCATTCTTCAACCATAATGAACAAGGATACTGCCATTGTGGTATATGCGCAGCATGTTTACTTAGACAAATATCATTGTTTAATTCAACAAAAAATGGTTTAGATGTAGACTACATAGTTCCCAGTAACTTATTTGATTTTAATAATCTTGTAAAATATGAAACCAAAACTGGATTAAGTACTGAAGAAAAATATATCAAGGACCTATGTAAATATAGATACATCGAAAAAAAATCATTGATTGAATATTATAAACTATTTAAAAAGAATATTGATAATGGTGAAATATTTAAGTACTTAAATTTACACCCTAAATACTTTAACGAAATAGATTATATGCAAAAATATAATAATATGCTTTCTAAATTTTCACAAGAAATAAATGAATATATTGACGCATTAGATAAATAACATTGTTTTATATTTCATCTTCAAACCATCCAATATCATAATTCCATTTTATTTCATTATTAATAAGTTTATTAATATTATTTAACATAGATATTTTAAAATAACCAAATTTATTTTCTATTAAGTTACCTTCTTCGTCTAAAAACTTGTTATCAGTAATATGACAAATAATATACCACGTGATTTTTAATATGACTTCATAGTCATATTTTTTTATAAGTTCTTCAAATAAATTATTGTATTTAAATAATTCAGCATCATACTCACTTATATAATTTTCTTTTATTATTATCTTTGTCAAGCTATTTAAAGCACTAAAAAAAGAAGATTTTTTACTTTTGTCTTCTTTATCTATTTGTTCTTTAGTATTTTGTTTATTAGTATTTATTTGTATGCCCTTTTCGGACTCTCCTTTAACGGCATATCCTTTTTGGTACTCTGGTTCTATTCCTTCAGGTATCTCCCTAATTAAATATTCATATTGATATTGTCCATTTTCTTTCCTTAACCTATTTATTTTCAAATATCCTTTCTCTTTTAATTCATTTATAATGTTCTTTATTGCTTTAATACCTTCTTTACTAACTCTAGCGAGTCCATTTAATGAATAATCCCAATTCTCAGGTAAACTAAGCATATATGATAATAAACCTTTAGCTTTAAACGATAATTCTTTATCTCTTAAATGGTAATTTGCCATAACAGTATAATTGTTATTTTTTTCTACTCTAAACACAGACATAATGTCACCCTTTCTTTTTAACATAATAAAAAGCCTATTTTTTAAATAGACTCTAACTTCTTAAATGTGTGTAAAATCAAGGGCTTAACTCTAGTTATACACCTGTACTTGAATTAATCACATAAAACGATGTTCCACCTCCTGCATTCAAGTGATTAGATATTACTACAACATCTTTATTATTGCCAAAAGCCTTTAATACTTCATTAACCCTATCCGTAGGATTCAAAGTTATATCTTTATCTCTTGTAATATATACAGGAATACCCATTTCTTTTAATCTATCATAAATATATTTACTTATAAGTAAAGTATAATCCTTTTCCAAACTAGTACCAGAAACAGCACCAGGATCACTTCCTCCATGTGCAACATACCTTTATGCACGGAACATATAAAAATAATTAAGAAAGCACGTAATACATAATAAATAAACCTCGTATCTAATATGAACGAGGTCTTTTTATATATTCTATTTTTATCTACTTCTGCCTTGTAAACTGCTATTTAATTCGTGATATTCACTATTTAATTGTTGTTGTAGCTGTTGTAAATTCATTTGATTTGCCATTAATTCTTCTGTACTCATAATATGGGGTGCTTGAATTTGTGAAGAACCATCTGTATTGGCTTTCATTTCTTGAATTATTTCCATCTTTTCTTTTAATGCTTTTAATTCTTCAACAGATTGATGTCTTTCTTGGCCATATTCATTTTTACCTGTTAATTGACTTATAACATCTAATTCTGCTTGATTCAATTGTAAATCTTTTTGTTGATTTAATTCTATTATTTTTGCATCGTTTAATACACCCTGATTGGCAACTTCTCCTTGTACTCTTGCTTGTTCATATTGTTGAGGATTATTATGAAATAAGAATTCTTTATCTCTTGTATCTACGAAATTACCTTGTTGCATAGCACTTTGAACTCTATTATCTCTTTCATCAATGGCTTCATTTAGTGGATCTCTTCTTCTACTTTCTAAAATTTGATCTATTTTCTTGCCATCAAAATAATCATCTGCCATTTGATTAAAAGCGTCTATTCTATCTTGTTCTTCTGCCAAAAGTCTAAATTCGGCTGCCGCTGCACCAACTTTCATTCCGTTTCCAGAAAATAGCTTACCATTTCCTATATCTCTTTGTAATTTTTGTTGCTCACTTAAATATTGTTCAACATCTTTATTTAAGTTTTGATAATTTCTATCTACTGCGTATGCCATATTTTTACCTCCTTATCTATATTGGGTTATATTAACCTATACCTTTCATTTTTATAAATAAATAAGTTATAAATGCGATAAACCCTGCCGCAAATCCAACTATTGATGATAGCATAAGAACATTTAAAAAGCCACTATTTTTACTTAAAGTTCTTTGATAACCACCTGTGCCTTGCGTTTGTTGCTGGTACTGCTCCATTTGTTGTTGAAATACAAGAGGATCTACCTTTTTTATTTTCTGATCTATATAGTTAGCATATTCTCTGCTAACATTATTAACAGTTAATACATTATTTGTTTCTGAAAAAGCCATATATTGTGATAATCCATTGTTTGAATCGTTTACTTTTCCATCTACAATAGGATTGGTTTTTGCATAATCAAGTAATGACGGCTCTAATAATCCAGTTCTAAATGCTTCATCACATTCAAAATCTCGTTGAGATATTATTTGTCTAGTTTCATTACTTACTTTTTCCAAAGTATGCCAACATATTTCACCATTTTCACCACCTATTGTAAAATCTGAGTGAATACACACATCAGGATCAGAACTTAATAAAAGTGGTAAAACTTGTGCTCTATATGTGTTATATTGATTTATTCTAGCCTTATCATTATCTTTAGCAGCTTCGTCCATTAAATTAGTTATATCATCGTCTTGTGATTGAATTTCACTATCTGAATGACTTGGAGTTTCACTCATCAATGTTGAAACATCATCATTTGTTTGAACTGGTAATTCTTCTTCACTAGAATTATCCATAATACTTCCAACAGAACTTGTACTTGGCGGTGCAAAGAAATTATCATTAGTTTTACTAGCCATTTGGACTTCATCCTCCTTTTGAACTGGACTTTCTGCTTTTTGAGAATTAGATTTAATATATGAATCTATTTGCTGTAAATAATCTAAATTTCCATCTATTATAGATAAAGAGCTACCATTTATTGAATTAGAATCATAATTTCTTATATTCAAATTAAAATATTCAGGTTTTCCTATTTTACTTGATTGATATGGAAAAGATTGTGCATAACTATGAATTAATGGATTTAAAAATCTAGACATAAAATCATAGTTTGAATCAAACGTACAATCTAATAAAGTCTTTTTTTCTTCATCTGATAATGAATCAATTCTTAAAAGTACCTGCTGCTGTTGCCCATTTGTAAATTCTATGATTGTTTTTAATGCTTTATCAGGATTTTTTGAACTATAAAGTGCACTGATCTGTTCTAATACTTGTGGATAATTTTCTTGACTAACATAATTTTTTGGAATTATTTTAAATAATAATCTTGGATCATTATAGTATTTAGAAAATTGGCTATTGTTAAACTCTCTAATTCTATCCATTTGAGATTTTACTTGTTCTTCACTTAAATTAGGGTTTTCTATCTTTCTAACATTACTAATAATTTGTTCTAACGTATCAACAGGTATGTTATCAGCACGTCTGACTTTAAAACCTAAATTACTTATTTGAAATAAGTGTTCTTCATTTAAAGATGGCCAATTAGATTTATCTTTTAATTCAGCATAATGTTCTTGTATAAATCTACTATTTTCCTCTGAAGGAAAAAATCCATTTACTATATTCATAGTTCTGGTAGGTATTTCATTAGAAACTTCGTTATATTTTCCGTTCATACCTTTCATAAGAGCAATAGATATACCTCTTGGAGTTCTTTGCTCTCTTAAATGATTTATTTCTTCAACACTTCTTCCGAAGAAAGCATAAGACATAGTTCTATCTTCGAAATTAATATCTAGGGAATCAAATGTAGGATCAAAATTATAAATACCATGAATATCATATTTATCATCATTAATTTCTACTAGTGAGTGCATATGAGATACATTACCAATATAACTTTCAATAGCACAATTTTTATATCCTAATCTTGCCATACATTCATTAAAAAAATTAGTATATCCAGCGCATACAGCTCTATTATTAGCCATAACATCAGGTAATTGTCTTACTTCTAATGATGTATCACTACCAGCTGACTCAAACATTTTAGCCCTATCATAAACTACCATAACTTGTTCTATTGGCGACAAATTTTGAGATTTAATATATGTAATAAAATCATTTAATTGTTTTTCCATATTGTCATATTTTTCTTGTGAAGTTGTTCTATTCATTTGAAAAATATTATCAAAGTATTGTGTATCTTGCATATGTCGCTCCTTTCTAGGATTTCCTCTCACCCTTTATTTTATTAAATTGTTATAAATAGCAATGAAGCTATAATACCCTATAATCATTGTAACACACTTTGGCAAATAATTTCTTATAAATCCGTAAAAATAATTCAAATAGTGTAAAGTAAAATAAAAGACTTGTATAATAAAATATCAAGTCTGACTACTTATATATTGAAAACATTATCTATACAAACAACGCCATCATAATAATTATTCATTATTTCAATACATAATTTTATTTTTTCTTCATTTGCGATATTTAAGTATTTATCTAAATTTAAATTATTCATAACTATATTTCTCCTTTACTTTTTTTCTAGCACTATACAAATAATATTTATTATTTTCAGAAGTGCCTATTTTTTTACTTATATCTTTTATTGAAAGGTCTTGAATATAATACAACTTAAATGATAATAGTTCTTTTTCTGTTAATCCAATATCATCTAAATTATTAACTATTTCTTTATATACTATTTTATCTAATGTATTTTCTTCATACCCAATATCATTTGTTTCATCATAAGAAATATTGTTTTTTTCTTTATTATATTTTTTTGCTCTGGTGCACCAAATATTATGAGCAATTTTCCATATTAAATTATCAATTTTCCTGATATCAACATTTACATTAAAATATTCAAAAATAGCAACAAATATACTATTAGTAAGATCTTCTGCGTCTTCTTTATTTTTGGTTTTCTTTAAAGCCTAATAATATATTTTAAAATAATATTCATCAAATATTTTGTCCATATATTTTCACCTTTCACTTATATAGTGTTAATTTTTTATAATTGGTTAGTAAATTTTTTAGTTAATAAATAAATCACGACAAAAACAATATCTTTTTACCATTATTGATTAGGATTTGCAAATGGGTCTCTTTCAGTTTTTATTTGATTTTTTACAGCTTTAATACTTACAATTATGTTATCAACTGTATTTGATAAATCACTGTCATTATAAGCAAAAATCAACATTGTCTGATTGTAATAAATAAATTTATAGTATCTTTTTTTATTATCCTTTGTAGCTACTTTTTCAACAACTTTTAATTGATTATTTTTTAGTGTATATTCTTTATCTAAATTATCAGTTATTATTTGTCTGTTTGTATCAGCACTATTTGCTAGCCATTCTTTAGCTCTTGTTTTTAACAATTCTTCACTATTACATCTTGCATTTATAATTGTAATAACACTAATGCCATTTCCAATTTGATACGTTTTGTCATTTACACGTTTTATTGAATCAAATTCTTTAGGGATACTTATATTAAAACATAAATCGTTATCAAATTTTATATTATAGCTAGTCATTTCGTTATTTGGTGTAAATTGTTCTTTAATTATAGAATAGAAACTATCTAACATTTTATCTGTTGCATTTTTTATATGTTCTACAATTTTAATAATGTCTGGATTATGTATTGTTGTAGTTGCAGATTTGCAGATACTGATAAATTCACTTTTATTATTAATAACTTCCATTAATGTATTATAGTTTAAATTATCTTTTGTTTCTAATAATCTGATTATTACATAATTTAATGTTTCTTTTGCTAAATCTATCCAATATGAATCATTAGTTTTAGTTTTTTTAAATATTGCGTCAGTATAATCAAAAACTTTACTTATATCTTTATTTTTTCTAAAATTATCACTTATTTGTTCGAATTCTTTATTTGTTAATTCATTAATCTTTTTATCTATTTTATTTAGTAATACTTCTTTTGTTGAATTTGAATTTTTTGTAATACTATCTTCTTCTTTTATTTCTATTATATTAGATAAAAGATTGATAATATCACGCATATTTTCTTGATTGTTAAAAGTTTCTTTATCCTTGTAATCAATTTTTTCATCAAGAGTCATTGTAAAATCAACAAACATTTCATTTATTAAAGTAAAGTAGTGTATAATTCTAATAGTTTTATTATCAAAACTTACATCAAACAAAGCACGTTTAAATTCTTTAATACCTTGCTGCAATTTTAAAGTAGTAATTCCCTCATCAAGTAGTATTGCATTATACTTGTCTGCTTTTTTAATATTATTGATATTAACATTATAAGCTTCTTCAAATTGCTCTTTAGAACACTTTCCATCATAACTTGCTTGAAAAAAGGCATTATTATCAGTATATATCGCAAACATAATATTACCACTAAATCTGGTTTTTATTTCATCTTCTTTAACTGGTTTCCAACTTCTAGGAATAATAATAGAGCAATTTGTTGTTTTATCAATTAATTCAACAAATGGTACAAAACGCCTGTCTTTTGTTAAAAAATATATTCTTTCCGCTAATTGCATTTCAACTTTTGAGTTTTTCATTAATTCTTTTTCATTAGAATATATTTCAGTTAATCTATTTAAATTTTCTTGCTTAATACCAAATTGAATATTATTATCGTTTAACAATTTTAATCCTTCTTCAGATGGCATTTGATAATCATCTCTATTTAATTTCTGATTTATATAAAGCATTTCACTATATGCACTTTTATTTTTTTCAAATTTAATAGCTGCTGAATATAATGCATAAGCTAAATTAAGATCATTCATTTCAATATAATAGAAACCTAAATTTCTATAATAATGTGCTAAATCACTAGCATTATAAATCTTATCATACAAAGATTCAGTTGTTTTTTTAAATTCTTCCCAATTCTTTTGCATTTTATATGTTTCACATTTTTCAAATAATGGATATAAACTCATTGGATTCCATTTAATTGATTTTTCTACCATTTTTAATGCTTCATCATATTTTTTTTCTTCATTATATATATAAGCAAGACAATTATATGCATTTGAAAATGGTGTACCAATCCATTTAATATTTTTACTTGGTTTATTTATTCTTGTATATAGGACAAAATCTATTACATCATTAAAATTATAATAATCTGTTTCACTATCATTATCATAAGAACTTGCTTCGTTTATAATATCAAATAAAATAGATTTTGCTTTTTCAAAGTTTTTGTCTTTTCCAAATATGTAAGAACTTGCTTCATTTAGTTTTTTATTTATATCGTCATCGACTTCTTTAGGTGTATTAATTTGATTACTATCTTTTGATATGCCTTTTGGTCCTTCAATAATATTCATATTAAATTCTTCTTCTGACATTCTTTTTTCTTCATTGCATTTTGAGCATTTATACATATGATAAAATACTTCTTTTTTTGTTCCATCAGCTAATTTAACCCATTCTTTACTTATATCCGGAAGTTTATCAGTTATAACCCAATTATGAAAGCACTTTTTGTCTTCAACATAATTAGGATTAGCATATTTAATAAAAGACTTACAGTTAGGGCACATTGTATCTAATGTTTTAATATTCTTTGGTATATTAGTTGTGTCAATAACAATGTCTTTACCACAAGAGCGGCATTTTATTGTAAGCGTTTTACCTTCAACATAATTAGGATTAGCATATTTAATGAAAGATTTACAATTAGGGCACATTGTATCCAATGTTTTAATATTCTTTGGTATATTAGTAGTATCAATTACAATGTCTTTACCGCAAGAATGACATTTTATTGTAAGTGATTTATCTTCATTAAAATTTCCATTTCTTCTACCTGTATTAAATTCATCTAAAAGTTTTTCATAATTAATTGCTGAAGAAATTGTTAATAAATATGATCCATCATCAGCTACTATCATACTTTTACCATTACGACTAGGACTATAATAATAAGTAGCATTTAAATTATCAACTCTCTTTGAATTTGCTTTTATACTTAATGTAGGAATATCTAATAAATCAGATATTTTTGGTAAGTATTTTTCTTGTGTATTTAAGTTCTCATTAAGTTTTGGTAATTCTTCAGTATTTGAAAGTGAAAAAAATGAAAGGTATTTTTTAAAATTATCATATTTAGATAAATATCTAACAATATTAGGATAATATTCACTATTATATCTTTCTACATCAATATTGTTTTTATCAGCGATAACTTCACCAAAAATTTTTATTAATTCTTTTATATCCAATTCCTTATTATTAGTTTTCATTAGTTCACCTATATTGTTTTCCTGTAAAGAAAAATCACTAATAAAATCCGTAATACTCATTATTGATGATTTTTCTGTATTTAAATTATAAACTACTACATCAATAGGGTAATCGTTTATAGAAGATTCAGTTTTATATGGATAATTCATTATGTGTCTATTAAGCATACTAACTACAAAAAAGTTGTTATCTTTTTTTACTAAAAATTTTATTGTTGGCAAATCATATTTTGGTGGCTTAGCTGCAAATTCCATTGTATGCTGACTAATAATATTATCATCAATTTTTTTTAAAATTTCATTATTCATTTTTGCCTCCTATAATTCAATTTTTGTGATTATTTCATCACATAATCCATACTTAACAGATTCCTCTGCATCTAACCAGCAATCCCTATCCATATCTTTCTTCAATTTTTCAATACTCTGTCCTGTATTCTCTGATAAAATTTTTATTAATGTATTATTATTCTTTTCCATTTCTTTTGCTTCTACTTGAAGATCTGGATTTACTATTGGACTATATCCCATACCTTGTTTTCTGACTTGATGAATTAAGAATTTACTATGTGGAAGTATATATCTTTTTCCTTTTGTTCCACTAGAAGCAATAAGTGATCCCATACTTGCTGCCATACCAATTACAACGGTTTTTATATCGCAACTAATATATCTCATCGTATCAACAATAGCTAATCCATCTGAAACAGATCCTCCCGGCGAGTTAATATACATTGTAATATCTTCGTTAGGATCTTCCATTTGTAAAAATAATAATTGAGCTATAACAGCTGAAGCTGAACGAGTAGAAACGCCTTCGTCATAAAAAATTATTCTTTCTTTTAGTAATCTTGAATATATATCATATTCTCTATCGTGGCCATTTACTTGTTCTATTACAATAGGTCTATTATCTTCCATTACAATTCCTCCTCAATGCTTTCAATTTCTTCAAAAAATAGATTTGTATTATTCTTTTCTTTTTCTAAATTATTAAATTTCACTTCAAGATCAAAGCCCAATTTAGATTTAGTTGTGCTTTGTGATTTTTTTATTTCTTCTATATCAATATCATTTTCAGTAATAGTAATTAATTCTTCTGTGTTATCAGAATTTTTTGTATTAGTTGAGTGTTTTAATAAAATTTTATCAAAACTATTTCTTACCCATCTTGCATTACCAAAGTTTTTTGTTTTCATTGACATCTTAACTAATTCTTTAAATTTATCTAATGCTTTATTAGTAATTTTTAATTTGTTATCATTGACAAATTTAACTAATATATCTGTTAATTCTTCAATCGTATAATCTTCAAACACGAATGATTTACCTATTCTAGATTTTAATCCCGGATTAACATTTATAAAATCTTTCATTTCTTTTTCATAACCACTAAATACAATTATTAATCTATCATAATATTTTTCCATACCGACTAATAATTCTGCGATTGCTTCTTGTCCATATCCACTAGATGAGTTTTGCATTAAACTATATGCCTCATCTATAAACAATACACCACCTAAAGCATTTTCAATTTGGCGTTTTACTTTTGGTGCTGTTTGGCCTATATACTCACCAGTTAAATCCTTAGCAGTTATTTCTGTCAATCTATTCTCTGGAATATAACCTAAATTATAAAATATATCAGAAAGAAGTCTTGCAACAGTTGTCTTACCAGTACCGGCATTACCACTAAATACCATATGTAAATTTAAGTTTTTAGGGTAAATATTTATCTTTTCTAATTTTTTATTATATTGCAGATAATCTACTAATTGTCTCAATTCATCTTTAATATTTGATAAACCAATTAATTTATCAAGTTCTTTGAATATATCATCAATATTTATAACATTTGTTTCACTTAAATCATTAACATCATTTAATGTGATATTTAATAGATTAGTATCATCATCATCTGGTATGTTAATAGAATGTTTTATCAATAAATTATTAACTAGGTTATCAACATATCTACCATTACCAAAATTTGTGGCTTTCATATTAAATGAAATTGTCCTTTTTAAAGTCCTTACTGCTTCATCATCTATTGTTAAATTAAGTTTTTTCAATTTCATATATAATATTTGAATTAACTCATCTTCATTATAATCTTCAAATTCAAAGAAATACCTAATTCTAGATTTTAATCCCGGATTTAAACTTACAAAATCATTCATTTCATCGTGATAACCTGCAAATATTATTACAAGTCTATCTTGATAATCTTCCATACATTTTAATAATTCTACAACAGCTTCTTGTCCATAACCTTTGCTACTACTTGAATTTGCAGCAAGTGCGTACGCTTCATCAATAAACAATATACCGCCTAAAGCATTTTCAATAGTTTTTCTTGCTTTTGGTGCTGTTTGACCTGTATATTCACCAATTAAATCTTTTGGGGTAATTTCAGTTATTTTTCTTTCTTCTATATATCCCATATTGTATAGTATATCCGCTAATAGTCTTGCAACAGTTGTCTTACCAGTACCGGCATTACCACTAAATACCATATGTAAATTTAAAGTTTTAGCTTTACCATTAATTTTTTCCAATCGTTTGTTGTATTTTAAAAATTTAGATAAGTTCCTCAATTCAGTTTTTATTTTATTCATTCCTATTAATTCATCAATTTCTTTCATTGTGTCATCAATAGAAATATTATCTTTAGTTTTAGGTAGTAATGTATTATTTAAATTATTTTCCTGACTTTCAAAAAAGTTTTTTAGAGTTTTTTGATATATTTCTTCAACAAAATTCAAATTTTTAAAATTACTTTCTCTTGCTAATTGAGATACAGTATTTTTTAATTCATCTAAAGTAATATAGTTTGGAATGTTTATTTCTTGAAGTTTTTTAAATATTTCTTTACTTAAATCATCATAACTTAAATCATTTAGTTGCCATTTGTAACCAAATAAACTTGAAAATTCACTATTTTCATTAAATATTATTTTGATCTTTTCTTTCTTACCAGATATTATAAAAATTGTATTACTCTTTTCTATTATTATCTGCTTTAAAGTGTTTATAAGTTTTGGGTAATAATCATCTTTTTCCATTTTCAAATTAATTAATTTATCAAAATCTTTAAGATATATTAACTTATAATCTTTAAACTCGTCGGATATCTTATGTTCTAAATCAGATAAATTTTTTCTTATTTCATATTCTAAATCAAGTGTATAAAATTGTTTATAATCTTTATCATCTATTATAGAATTACTTACCAATATTGATTTAATAATATTAACTATTTTTTCTTGCTGTAATCCATCGTTTCCTGTTAAAGCATAATTATTATAGAATTGATTGTTGTTGTTAAATCTATCTGTCATTGTTTTAACCTTACTATAAAATTTAATAAGTTTTTGTAGTTCTTTTTTTACTTCCTCTATTCCAATTAAATCATCAGTCATTCCTAACAATTCATTATTACTTTTTATTGATGTGATGTTTCCTACTTTTTCTTCTAATTTAGGATCTAAATCACACATATTTTTAAAGTATCCTGCAACAACTAAAGGACAGCATTTAAATTGACATTTAGGATTCTTGCATTTTTTTGATAAGTCTATTGCAGTGCCTTCTTTAGCTGAAGTTTGCCTAGCAAACACTTTATTATTAGACGTTTCAAAATCCATAATATTTTCAAGCAAATACTCATTACCTTTAGAACCTAATTCACAAATTTTAAATGGGAATTTAAAATATATTGTTTTTTCACCATAAGCAATTTTAATTAATTTTTTTTCCACTAATAATTTTGCGGCAGCAAGACTTTTATCATCAACTTTATCAATATTGACAAAATTTAATTTTTTAATTTCTCCCACATCAGCACCTCTTTATTCTTCAATAAGATCCATTAAACTAGGATCATCATTTTCGTTATTATGATAATTATTAATTCTATTAACTATATTTTGATTAATTTTAGTTTTTTCAACATAATAATTATCTAATTTTTCATCATATTCAATATTATCACTAATAAATTTACAAAAACTTTCTGTATTAATAATATCTAATGATTCAGATGGAGTATATTTAATTAAATTTATTTTATATTTATCATAAACATACTTACCATTTTTTAAGATACAATAGCTATTTTTTTGATAATATGAATTATCATAACTTTCTGGGCAATCAGAATCAAAACTAAACACAATAAAATATAATATATAATATTCATACGAGTATTTTTTGCATTTTGAATTTAGAATTAGTACATAAGCGCCATCATAACTAATAACATTTATTCCTGTTTCATTTTCATATTCAATAATTCTTTGACCTCTATAATTTATAAAATCTTCTGTAGTTTTATATTTTCTTTTTATTTCCTCTATTTTTTCTTTATAGCTATATTCATTACATTTTTCATAATATAGTCTTATAAAATCTTTATCACTTTTAATATGTAAGATATGATTTTTTAAATCTGTACTTTCTTTATTAAAATAATAATTTTTGGGAATTTCAAAACCTATATAATTATCAAGTATTACTTGAGAATTTAACACATTTTTATTATCATCAAAAACATCGTACAATAAAATGTTTTCGTTCACGTTCATCACTGCACCAACCTTATTTTACTTATAAATAATTATAACATAAAAATCAAATTTAGTCTTTGACTTTAAGGCAATTTTCTGTTTTTTTTGTTAAAGTTGTAAATGTCAATATTTTTTGTATATGAATAATTAAATTTAATTATTCATAGTCTTAATTAGAATAAAGGGGGGTTTGAATGGAAAAAGAAGTTAATTATATTATAGAAAATAAAATTATAACAAATTTAGAAAATGAAGAAGATTTTACAGAACTATTTAATAAAAAACTAGCTGCGATAATTTTAAACCTAGAAAATGATTTAAGGGGCTGTAATTCAAATTAAAGCACATTATAATTTAATTGTATTACAGTGCTTTCAATGTATATGAAAGGAAAATGTGTATGTTGGAAGATCAAGGAAAGGTGACAAGTAGTAGTTTTAGTAATACAGAAAATTTAAATGATTATAATATTGATAATGTGTCTAGTGATGATTATCTAGAAACAATAGAATTTAAAACAATAAAAAGATTATTAAGTGAAGATAATTTAGAATATATGACAGATTATTTGCGAACATTATTAAAAGTATCCAAACCAAATAATCCAAGTTGTTTTAGAAAAAATGGTCTTATAGGATCATATCACACACCGGGAAAACGTGGTATTATCTATGTCAGATTATCACAAGAAGATTTAGATAGAGAAAAAGGAAATGTAAGTAAAAGTATCTTGAATCAGTTATTAATGTTATTAACGTATTGTAATGACAAAGAAATTGAAGTTATAGGTATTTTTTATGAAGAAGATATAAGTGGTAGCGACGGAACACGTGAAGAATGGAATAAAACACTATTATTCTGTGAACTTGGTAATACTGATGTTTATGTTTGTAAAACACAAGCTAGGTTTGCAAGAAGTATTGAATTCGTAGAAAAGTATTTACATAAGAAATTTATAGAATGGAATATTAGATTTTTAAGTATAGTTGATAATATTGATACTTATAACAAAGGTAATAAAAAGTCTAGTCAAATAACTGCTATGGTAGATGAATGGAAAATTGAAGAACAATCTATCAATACAAAGAAAACTTTGAGAGCTAAAAATAACGCAGGACAATGGACGGGATCTTTTGCTCCTTACGGATATACTGAAGATTCAGATGATATGTATCATTTAGTAGTTGATGAAGAAGCAGCTAAAGTTGTAAGAGAAATATATTCTATGTATGCTAATGGTATTGGATATTATAAAATTTGTCAATCACTTAACGAAAGAAAAATCCCAACACCTAGTAGATACAAAAAATTACAAGGATCTAAATTTGTATGTCCTCAATATCCAAATGGGGCTGAATTTTGGAATTTGGATACTATAAGAAAAATATTACTTGATGAAACTTACGACGGGCTTTTAATCCAACATAGAACAGAAAGAATTGCATATAACATAAAAGGTTATAAAAAAATTCCAAAAAATGAGCAATGTATAATTGCTTGCGCTCACGAAAGAATCGTTGATCCAGAGACTTCTAAATTAGTACGTAAGAAATTCGCTAATCGCAAAGCTAAAATTGATTTAAGTAATGCTAGAAAAGACGCTAAAGAACTTATTAAAGCAATACAAAACAATTTAAAAAATTATGAAACAGCAGACGATAAATTATTAATATTAAATGAGGCAATTAATAATTTAGAAAATAGTTTAATAGGATCTGATTTAAAAGATATTTCATTAAAATATGATATATTAAGAGAAAAAACATTGTCTCTTAATAGTGAATTATATTCAATAATTATGGAACAAATAGATGTACTTACTACAACTACAAGCAGAGCTCGTCCTGGTAAAAATGGCGAACTACATTTATTTAGTAAAAAAGTATATTGCGGTATTTGTGGTAAATCTTTTCAAAAAAATTTATGTAAGTCTGGTCCAAGAAAAAATTACTTTATGAAACCTTATTTACATTGTAGAAATCATAGACACGCTGGCGGATTAACTTGTGATAATACAAGTTATATTAGATATGAAGTACTAGAAGAACTTGTTTTAAATGAAATTAATAAAATGATAGATAAATATGCTAATCAAAAAGAATTAGAAAAAAACTACTACACCAAAAAAGCTCAAAGAGATTATGAGAAAGATTTAATAATCTTACAAAAAGAAAAAGAAGAAGTTAATAAAAAAATCAGTAAGATAAATAATCGTTTTGCTATGTTATATGATGATAAAGCTGACGGTATCATATCTGCTACTGAATTTGTAATGTTAAAAAATAAATATCAATATGATATTAATAATTTCAATTCAAGAATTGATGAGATCAATAAAGAGATTAACGAATTAATAGAAAAAGAAAATACTATTGAAAACGAAAAAAGTGTATTAGAAAAATATACACAACAAGGAATTAAACATATTGAAAAGTTAGATAGATTTACCATTGATCAGTTAATTTCTAAAATCATAATAGGAAAAAAAGACGAAAACAATAATCGTCCTATTAAGATATTCTGGAATTTTACAATTTAATGTACCGTGCATAAGATTATCTGCCATGTCCCGCATCAATTACTATCCCAGTTAATTTTCTCATATCATACATTATATCACTCCTAATAATAATTTATGAAAAACTAAAAAAATAGTTAAATATAATTATCATTTTTAAGTAATATTACAAGGATAGACAACGACCAAGTTATAAAAAAACAGTTTCTTGGACATAAAGAAATCTTCTAGAAACTTAGAGGTGCATAAACATAGTATGACTCTAATTATTCTAGAAGAATATCTTAAAATGTATTACCCTAAGTGCTTTCTATCGCACTCGTTATTTTATTTACAAAAAGTTTTGTTTAATTTAATTACTGATGGAGATACTCTGCATATGCAACATTTAAGTCAATTGGCATTGGAATGTTGCATATGTTTTTTACTCCTATATAATTTTCATTAACTACAATATTATTATATGAATTTGTTTTTATATTTTTTAAGTCTAATCTTTTTTTTATAGTAAAAATATAATTAAACCAATTTAAATAGTCGGACAAATGTCTTGTAGATACTCCTCTAAATTTTGTTAACCAAACTTCTAGTTGTGAATGTAATCCATTTATTTCAGCTAGGTTATTAATTCCATCATTATGAAAGCCTGAAGGAATAGCTACTAATTTCATATTGTGTTTTTTACAAAATTCTTGATATGCACTTGCACTATCGGCAGCTATTAAGTCAACTTTTTCTACTTTATCACTAAGTTGTTCATCTAGCATTTTTATGGTGCCTCTTCCTAATCCACCAATATTCATTACAATATTGTCAATATATTTTTTTATAGCTTTCAGTACTTTATGTCTTAAATTAAATGATGTTAAAATTGAAATGTTATTTTCTTCAGCAATCCTTCTTATGCTAAATCCATCAATTAAATTATCAATAACATTTTTCCATATATCAAAAGATAATTTACTGTGATAAACTACTGTATTTGTAGTTGCACAACAAGTATGCTTACAATGAGAACATACATATTTTTGTAGTCCCTCTTTTTTATTAATGTCTACTTTAAGGGGTGCATTTCAAATTATAATATCTTTAAAGTTCGCATTAAATAATCAATAAATTAATACAAGTAAGAGACATAACTAAAAAAGACAGTTTCCTATCTGTCTATTTTATGTATATTATCTAAAAGTATTCCTGTTCCTTCAGCAACACAAGTTAATGGACTTTCAGCCGTAAAAACAGGCACTTTTAGCTCTTGAGCCAAAATCTGATTAAATCCATCAACCAACGAACCACCACCAGTTAAAACTATACCTCTATCAATTATATCTGCAGATAATTCTGGTGGAGTTTGTTCTAATATACCTTTAGCAGCATGTATAATAGAATATACGCTTTCTCTTAAAGCTTCTTCCACTTCATCAGAAGATAAAGTTATCGTATGAGGAAGACCTGTTACCAAATCTCTACCCCTTACCTCCATTTTTTCATCTTTATTACCTGAAAAAACAGTACCAATACTTATTTTTATGTCTTCAGCAGTTCTCTCTCCTACTAACAATTTATATTTATCCTTAATATATTTTATAATATCATTATCAAAAGCATTACCCGCTATTCTTATAGATCTACTTTCTACAATCCCCCCTAAAGACAATATAGCAATATCAGTAGTTCCACCTCCAATATCTATAACCATATTACCAGAAGGTTTTGATATATCCATACCTGCTCCTATAGCAGCAACCTTAGGTTCTTCTTCAAGAAAAACTCTTCTAGCTCCAGTCCTTTCAGCAGCCTCCTTTATAGCATTCTTTTCTACTTGAGTTATATTTGAAGGACAACATATAAGTATTCTAGGTCTAGAGAAAAAACTTCTTCCATTTACTTTTTTTATAAAATAATTTAGCATAAGTTCTGTCGTCTCAAAATCAGCAATAACCCCATCTTTCATAGGTTTAATTGCTTTAACTCTACCAGGAGTCCTTCCTAACATTTCCCTAGCCTCGCTACCAACAGCTAAAGGTTTCTTGGTATCAGAATCTATAGCTACAACACTAGGTTCATTTAATACTATACCTTCACCCTTAATATATATTAGTACATTGGCAGTTCCTAAATCTATTCCAATATCTTTATTAAACATCATAATATCACCTTTTCCACATATATTTTACCATAAACTAGGATATTTTTATACATTTAGTCTCCTTTTTTCTAAAAATATTTGTTTAGTTTTCTTTCCTCCATTAATATGCCTTATTTCTATATGATTTTTTAATATTTCCTTTACATTATTATATCTTTTAATGTCTATCAATAATAATCTTTCTCGCAAATCCTTATGAACAGTAGATTTACTAACATAAAACTTTTTAGCAACTTCTCTTATTGTCTTATTAGTCAATATCATATAGTCAGCTTCATCAATAACCCTTTTAATTATATCTTTTGTCATACTATAATATATTTATAAAAAAATATTATATTACTGTAATTCACTAATATCTTTATCATAATAATCTTCTGGATTAACAGTAGCACCATTATGATATAATTCAAAATGTAAATTATAATCTTTATTATACAAGTTACATACACCACTCTTAGCAATAATCTGTCCCTTTAATACAATATCATCTACTTTAACTTTAACATCATTTAAACTCTGATAAATACTTATCATATCATTACTATGTCTTATTTCAATAGTTTTACCCATTATTTCATTATCTACAACACTAATTACTGTACCATCTAATATTGCAACAACATCAAACTCTTCACTTTTAGTATAATCAACTCCAGAATTTTGCATATATATACCTTCATAAAATATTATGGCATCCTTCTGATCTTCCTCTTCTTTATCATAATCATAATATTTTTTACTTATACTAATATTATCTCCATTATATGGCCTAATAATATTCTTATCCTCACTAACTACGGGAATATATTCATTAACATTAACAATTTCACTATCAACATACTGAATATTACTATCTTCATTGTTTGCAAACATTTTATTATTAACTATTCCCTCTAATAAATAAATACTAAATACAAAAACACAAATAGCTAAAGTATATGCTACTGGTACTACAAAAGATTTAATTTTTCTCCCTTTCATTTCAATCACCTAATATAAGTTTTAACCAAACAACAAAAAATATACTATAGTTTTATTTTTTTTATATAAGAACCATTATAATAGTATTTAAGTATTTCATCATATTTATAACCCTCTTTTGCCATACCTAAAGCCCCATATTGACTCATTCCAACACCATGACCATATCCTTTACTAGTAATACTTATATCATTACCAAGTAGAGTTATTTCAAAATCATTAGATCTTAAAGATAATTTTTGTTTTACAACATTCCCGCTAAATTCTTTTCCATTAATTTTTAAAAGAAGTATTCTATTTGAACTACTTCTTTTTAATATTTCAATATTTAAATTTTTATTATATTCTAATCCAAGTAAATTATAAAAAACTTTTAAACTCATTATTTTACTAGTCATAAATGCTTCCGACACACCTTCATCCCAAGGACTAGCTACACTCTTTAAATAAGGCACAGAAAAACCAAAAATATTCTCAGGATCTTCTGTATAACCATTACTTGTTGAAAAAAACATAGCATCTACTAAAGTATCTTCATAATATAAATATTCGTCTAATGTAGAGTTAACAGCTTTTCTAATTTTATTTATATTTTTAATATATTTATCTTTCCAAGCCTCTTTTAAGTATTCATTATCTAAATAAACTTGATTCATAATTGAATCTTCCACATCATAATCTTTATCTTTATTATAACCAATTCTCTTTAAAGCATAGCTACGAGAAGCAACAGCCTGAGCTTTTAAAGCTTCCATATCAAAGTATATAGGCATTTCCCCCGCTAATACCCCAACAAGATAAACATCAATAGGCATAACTTCAATTTCCCCTGTTTTATTTCTTAATACCCGTATATTAATATTACTTATATATTCTAACTTAATTTCTTTATAATTTTTATTATACAAAGTAGCAATAAAAAAAGGAATAAAAATTAACAAAATGATTATTATTATGATTTTTTTCATAATACCTCTTTTCTTAACTTAAACTTCCTATGAAATCATACATAAAATTAACTGTCAGGTATGTCAATGCAAAAATTATAATTATATATATTACCCTTGCCTGATATATTCTATTTTTTTTAAATATAGAATTAATATTAATTCCATCAACAACCCATATCACTAAAGGTAAAATAATTATATAGAGTAAAAATCTACGCATTCTCTATATCCTTAATTTTTTCATTCCTAAGAACATATCTATCCACATTTGAAAAAGGTGTTTCAATAAACTTAACAATAACTTCTTTAGTAGTAAAATCATCCATCTCTTCTGATATAGCAATAACATTAGCATCATTATGACTCTTAGAAAGTATTGCTTCACTAACATTTGCTACCTTTGCACAATAGACACCCTTCATTTTATTTAAAACTATACTCATACCTATTCCTGTACCACATATAGCTATACCTAAATCAACTTCATTATTTTGAATAGCTCTCCCTAATTTATAAGCATAGTCTGGGAAATCAACAGAATCTTCTGTATCGGTTCCATAATTATTTATAGTATACCCTAAATCAGTTAAAAAATTTGTCAATAATTGTTTCTTTTTTACACCTCTATGATCATTAGTTATCCCTATCTTCATAATACCTCCATTTAAAAATTACTATATATCTTTTATTAAGTCAATAATATTTCTATTCTTTACAAAATTTATTATATAACATAACAAATAACAAAAGATAATCCAAACTAAACAAAGCACCACCAATAACATCACTAGGATAATGTACTCCCAAATAAACTCTACTTATAGGAATTAATACCATTAAAAGTATAATTATTAGAGATGATATATATTTAAAATATTTGTTCTTAACATTTTTAATAACTAAATATAAAATAAAACCATAAAAAGCCACACTAACCATCGAATGACCAGATGGAAAACTATATCCATTTTCATATAACAAACCATATCCTAAAGGCCTAGCCCTCTTAATTATATTTTTAATAATAACATTAAGTAAATATATTATAGCTAAATTTAAAGCAATATAATTTCCCATATTCTTTTTCTTAAATATTAACATAGAAACTCCAGCTACTATTATCAAAAAATAAGCACTACCAAAACTAGTAATAAATTTCATAATACTAGTTAAAGTATTATTTCTTACCATTTTATCTAGCAAAGTATCCATCCAAATATAATCTTCTTTTAAAATCTTAATTATTAATATACTTAGTCCCAATAATATAAAACTAAATATCAACCATTTAATTATTTCTTTTTTCTTACTCATACCTATATTATATTATAAATAATTAATTTTATAAATAGTAATTAAAAAAAAGAGACTATTGTCTCAACATTATTACTTTTTATCAAAGCCATACTTTTTATTAAACTTATCTACTTGTCCTTTTCTACTAGCAGTACTTTGTGTACCAGTATAGAAAGGATGACATTTAGAACAAACTTCAACATTAATATTTTCTTTAGTAGACATAGTTGTGAAAGTGTTACCACAAGCACAAGTTACTGTAGCTTCTACATAACTAGGATGTATATTTTTTTTCATTTTTTTCTCTCCTTCCGCCATGACAAAATGTCATAGTAATAAATACATGGTATATTATATCAACTATTTTTAAACTTTTCAACTATTAATTTACTAATTAATTGATTTCCTTCTTCGTTTAAATAATAATTATCAGTACTTTGCAAATGTTCATTATTAATTATATTAGCAAGTTCTATATAATCATAACCATAAGTTTCTACCAAAGACTTAACTTTATAATTTAAATAAGTAAATATATCATTATTTTTATTTGTTATATTGTAGTATCCTAAAACAATAACTTTATTACAAGAATATTTCTTAATACTATCAAGCAATATTTCCATATCATTAATCATCTCATTAACATAACTATATATATCTTTAGTATTATTATTTAATTTATAATATATATCATTCATCCCAATCGATAAAGTTATTATATCGGCCTCTTTTAACAAATAATGAATAGAAACACTTTTATTATTTATATTCATCTCTTCATTATACTTTATTACTCTAATTAAATCTTTAATCCTATAATCCTTATTTATAAAACTATTATTATATTCTTTTAAAATATCCAAATTATCCAAATAATTAATTATTATATCATTATAACCAGCCGTTATACCATCTCCAACAGCTAAATAAAATTTTTTATCATCATAAGTCTTAGCATAAATAATATAGCAAGATAAAAAAAGAAATAATATTAATAATATTTTTTTCATATCTATTAAATATTATTATATTAATTCAATTTTAGCACCAACATTTTGTAATTTTTCTACAATATTGTCATATCCTCTTAATATATAAGAAATATCACTAATATAAGTTATACCATCTGCTATTAAACCAGCAATAAGTAAAGATGCCCCCCCTCTTAAATCAGTAGCCTTAACCTCTTTACCGATTAATTTAGTCTTTCCTTTTACAATAGCCTCTTTATTATTATCGCTTACTATTATATTAGCTCCCATCTTATTTAAATACTTTACATTTTGAAATCTATTCTCATAAATATTTTCTACAATTTTCGCTTCTCCATCACATTGTGTCAAAAAAGTAGTTACTACTTGTTGTAAATCAGTAGGAAAACCAGGATAAACATTTGTCTCTACATCAAAAGTCTTATATTTACCAACATTATTTATTACAATAGCCGTATCATTAATATTCATATTAACACCAGACTTAATTAACAAATCAGTCAAACTCTTTATATGGATAGGATCTAAGTTATCAATAGTTAAATTCTCTCCTAGCAAAGAAGCTATTATTAAATACGTACCAGCCTCAATTCTATCAGGTATTACCTTATGTACAGCACTATGTAGATACTTAACACCCTGAATAGTAATCGTATCAGTACCAGCTCCACTAATCATAGCTCCCATCTCATTTAAAAACAAAGCAACATTAACAATTTCTGGCTCCCTAGCAGCATTGTTAATAACCGTCACACCACGAGCTTTCGTAGCAGCTAACATAATATTAATCGTAGCTCCTACACTAGGAAAATCTAAGTCTATTTTATTACCAACTAAATCATCAGCTTTAATAATAAAATGATTATCTTCTTCAGTAATATCAGCTCCAAGTGCTTCAAAACCCTTTAAATGAATATTAATAGGTCTAGACCCAATAGAACAACCACCAGGAAAATACATATCAACATATTTAAATTTACCCAACAAAGCTCCCATAAAATAATATGAAGCCCTTAATTTTTTAGATAATTCATGAGTTATTTTATTATTCTCTAAATTATTATTATTAATAATAACTACATCACCATTTCTTATAACATTTGATTTTAAACTACAAAGAATGTTTTCTAAATCATCCACATCAGTTATATTAGGAACATTTTCTAAAATTACCTCTTCATCACATAAAATAGCCGCTGGTATAAGAGCAACAGCACTATTCTTAGCACCACTTATCGTAATTTTCCCAGATAATTTATTGTTACCTTCTATTTTTATTCTAGGCATAATTACCTCCTTTTTTATATTGTATTCAAACAATTTCTCTTGGTAACATTAGAATAACATAAATACTAAGTATTTGCAATAAGAAAAAATTATCCCAAACAAGGATAATTAATAATAGTGATGTATTATTCATCTATATATTTTTCAATATCATTAGGAACCTTATCATTCATAACAGCATTAATAATTTTATCTTCTTTCTCTTTAGAAACCTCTTTCCCTGTCATTTGTGATAATTCACTAATTACTTCTCTTAAAGTTGTTTCGTTTTTCATATTACCATCTTGTAACTTGTTAGCTAAAGACAATATAGTATCTTTATTTATATTAGTCTTTTTTTCTACTTTTTTAAAAAAATTATCAGAAAATCTCATAAAACCTCCTGATAATAATATATGCATTTAGCTAATACAAATGAATATCTGAATTTTTTATTCTCCATTTTTATTTTTAAAAATTATTTCAATAGGAGTTCCTTCAAAATCAAAAGATTCACGTATTTTATTTTCCAAATATCTCTTATAAGAGAAATGTACAAGCCCCTTACTATTGACATTAAAAGTAAATTTAGGGGGAGCTATACCAGTTTGAGAGACAAAATATATTTTAAGACGTTTCCCTTTATATGAAGGTGGTTGATTTAACATAACAGCATCTCTAATAACATCATTTAGAATACTAGTTTTTATTTCTTTAATAGAATTATTATATACCTTACAAACTTCAGGCATAATTGTATGAATTTTCTTTTTCGTTTTAGCAGAAACAAACACAATAGGGACATAAGATAAAAATTTAAATTCTGCTCTTATTAACTTAGTAAATTCTCGAATATTATTCTGGTCATCAACCGTATCCCATTTGTTTACAACAATAACTAAAGGCTTACCAGCTTCAAGTGCATAACTTGCAATATGTTTATCATGTTCTATAATACCCTCATGAGCATTAATTACAAGTAAACAAACATTACTTCTTTCTATAGCTTTCATAGCTCTAATAACACTATACTTCTCTATATTCTCATATATTTTTCCACTTTTTCTAATACCTGCCGTATCAATAATAACATAATCCTTATTATCATATCTAAAAGGAGTATCAACAGCATCCCTAGTAGTACCAGCAATATCACTTACAATAGCTTTCTCCTCATTAAGTAAAGCATTAACCAAACTACTCTTTCCAACATTAGGTCTACCTATAACACAAAATCTAATTTTATCATCAATTAAATTTTCTTCACCAACTTCTACAAAATCCTTAACAATTTCTTCTTCTAAAGAAATAAGCCCAATATTATGTTCACCACTAACAGGAATAATATTATCAAACCCTAGTTCATAATAACTATATATATTATCCATATTCTTAGGATTATCCATTTTATTAACAGCTACGATTATTTTCTTACCAGACTTAATTAGCATATCCCTAATAACAAAATCATTTTGATTAAGTTCCTCTTTACCATCAATAATAAAAACAATAACATCAGCCTCATTAATAGCAATTTCAGCCTGTACTATTATCTCTTTATTAAATAACTCCTTACTAACATCTATTCCTCCAGTATCTATCAAATGAAACTTATAATTTTTAAATACAACATCAGAATAAATTCTATCCCTAGTAACACCAGGCGTATCTTCAATAATAGATATCTTTTTACCCACTAATTTATTAAATATAGTACTCTTCCCTACATTAGGTCTCCCTACTAAAGCCACCGTTGGTATTTTCATATCTACACCTCTTTTCTATAATTCTATTTCTTCCATTAATTTATTATATATTTCTTGTTTACCTACCTTAGTAATCGTTGAAAAAGGTATTAATTCTTGCTGTTCTACCCCTAAAGTCTTACTAATTAATTTCAAATTCTTATCTTGATTCTTTTTAGTAACCTTATCCATCTTTGTACATACTACCGTAACCGGTATATTGTAATGTTTTAAATAATTATACATCATAACATCATCATCAGTAGGCTTATGCCGAAAATCCACAAGCAAGAATACCATCTTAAGATTATCTCTTCCTTCTAAATAGTCTTCCATAATTAACCCAAACTTATTTTTTAATTGTTTATTGACTTTAGCATATCCATATCCAGGAGCATCTACTAAATAGAAACAATTATTAATTAAATAGAAATTTAATGTTTGAGTCTTACCGGGTATAGAAGAAGTTCTAGCAAAATTCTTTCTATTTACCAAAGTATTTATAAAACTACTTTTTCCAACATTAGAACGACCTACTAATAAAAACTCACTTTTATCATCACTAGGAAATTGACTTTTCCTAACAGCAGATATTTCTAATTTTAAATCTATTATTTTCACACAAATCACCAACATAATTATATAAAAAAATTAATACTTAGTCAAATATGTGTTAAAATATTAATTAAAAAGAAAGGAAAATATACATGAAAGAAGTATTAGATAAATGTACATTATGTCCAAAAAACTGTCAAGTTAATAGAAATAAAGGAGAAATAGGCTTCTGTAAAAGTACTAATAAAATAAAAATTAGTAAATATTATTTACATAAATGGGAAGAACCACCAATAACAGGAAAGAATGGATCAGGAACTATCTTTTTTACTAACTGCAATATGCGTTGTATATTTTGTCAAAATTATTATATTAGCGCTATGGGCAATGGAAAAGAAATTACAGAAGAAGAATTTAGTAATATCTGTTTAGAACTTCAATGTCAAGGAGCCACCAACATTAATTTAGTAACCCCTACTCATTATGTCCCATTAATAGTAGAAGGTCTTACATTAGCAAAATCCAAAGGTCTAAATATCCCAATAGTATATAACACAAGTAGCTATGAAAATGTAGAGACCATAAAAATGCTAAAAGGATTAGTAGACGTCTATTTACCAGATTTGAAATATTATAATAATACTTATTCATTAAAATACTCTCATGTAAACAACTATTTTGAATATGCCAAAAAAGCAATATATGAAATGTATAAACAAGTAGGAAAACCCATATTTAATGAAGACGGAGATATTATAAAAGGAGTTATTGTCAGACACTTATTACTTCCAGGTATGTGTACTGATAGTAGGAAAATTATAAAATATTTACATCACAAATATCATAATAAAATATTAATAAGTATTATGAATCAGTATACACCAGTAAAAAAATGTCAATATCAAGAATTAAATAAAAAAGTAAGTGAAGAAGAATATAATAGTATTATTGACTATTCTTGGAAAATAGGTGTAAGAAATGCCTTTATACAAGAAGGAGAAACTCAAAATGAAAGTTTTATTCCTGATTTTACCACTTTTCATGAATAAAAAGAGCCAGCAGGCTCTTTAATTTTTATCTCTATTATTAGCTACTATCAAAAATAATCTAAATATTTGTAATAGCGTTGTAGTCAAAGAAGCAACGTAAGTAAGAGCAGCAGAAGTTAACATTCTACTCATACCATTCTTTTCATCACTATTTAACATATCTAATTTATCTATTTCCTTCTTTGCTCTATTTGAAGCATTAAATTCAACAGGTAGTGTTACTAATTGAAATAACAACATTGCCATAAGTAAAGCAATACCAATCATAGCAACATTATAAAAACTAAACAATAATCCGATAAACACTACGATATATCCCAATCTTGTACTAAAATTAACAAAAGGTACCAAAAAACTTCTAATTCTTAAAAAATTATAACCTTCCTTATCTTGAATAGCATGACCACATTCATGAGCAGCTACTGCTACAGAAGCCACAGAAGCATCGTGAAACACTCTGGTAGATAATCTTATTACCTTTCTATTAGGATCATAATGATCAGTTAAAGTTCCCTTTGTTTCTATTACATCAATATCATTTAAATTATTAGCATCAAGAATAGCCCTTGCAGCATCATAACCTGTTTTATTCTTAGCATTTATATGTCCTTTATATATTTTATAATTAATATTAATATATACTTGTGATGCTAAAGTAATCAAAAAACCAATTAATGGAATAGTCCAATTTATTATAATATATAAGTCATAATCCACAAACATCATCCTCTCATTTTATTATTTCATATATTGTTCCTTCTCTAGTGTCTTTAAGTACAATACCCTCTTCATTAAGTTTATTACGAATTTCATCAGCTAAAACATAATTCTTTTCCCTCTTAGCCAATTCTCTTTTTTCAATCATTTCTTGTATATATTTTTTCTTATTAGAATCAACATCATTAGTATTACTCTTCATCAAATCTAAAGATAAAACTTTATCAAACTCTAAAACCAACTCTCTCTTAGTAGCATCATTAATATCACTCTTTAAAACTTCATATAGAACTGTTAAAGAATTAGATGTATTTAAATCATCTTCCAAAGTTTCTTTAAATTTAGTAATATACATCTCTTTAATATTCTTATCAACAACCCCATCATTTTTTAAGTTAGCTACCCTATTAAGTAGCTTTTTATATGCATTTTCTGCTATATCTAAAGATTCAAAAGTAAAAATCATTTGTTTCCTATAATGAGATTGTAAGCATAAAAATCTATAACTCAAAGGATTATAACCCTTTTCTTTTAATAAAGAAACAGTTAAAAATTCCCCCTTTGATTTACTCATTTTTCCAGTAGAATCATTTAAATGTTCTGTATGGAACCAACAATTCCCCCATTTATGACCAAGGTAACTTTCTGCTTGAGCAATTTCGTTCGTATGATGTGGAAATATATTATCTACACCACCGCAATGTATGTCTAAGTATTCTCCTAAATATTTAATAGAAATACAAGAACATTCAATATGCCACCCAGGATACCCAAGTCCCCAAGGACTATCCCATTTTAACTCCTGACTATCAAATTTAGATTTTGTAAACCATAAAACAAAATCATTTTTATTTTTCTTATTACTATCAATAGAAACGCCTTTCCTTACACCTTCCATCAAATCATCTAAAACATGATTAGATAATACATAGTAGTCTTTTAATTTAGAAGTATCAAAATAAACATTACCATTAGCAAAATAAGCATAACCTTTCTTAATTAACTCTTCTATAAAATTAATATAATAATCAATCATGGAAGTAGCAGGTATAACAGTTTCGGGCCATTTAATATTTAATTCATTACAATCCTCTTTAAAACAATCCGTATAATATTTAGCAATATCCATAACAGACTTATGCTCTCTTTTAGCACCTTTAAGCATTTTGTCTTCCCCAGTATCACCATCACTAGTTAAATGCCCAACATCAGTTATATTCATAACCCTTTTAACATTATATTCAACAAAGTTAAGTGCCTTTTCAAGCACATCTTCCATAATGTATGTTCGCAAATTACCAATATGAGCAAAGTGATATACCGTAGGACCACACGTATATAGAGTCACTACATCTTTATTATTAGGAACAAATTCCTCAATCATCCTTGACCTAGTATTATATAATTTCATAAAACTCTCCTATTCATATTTATTGTATCATTTATTTGATAATTTTAAAATACTTAAAAGAAATATCCCACAATTTCCCTTAAAATATATTTATCTAACCCTTTCCAAATATACAATAGTATTTCTTTTTCTGTACTCTTCTTTTTTTTATCAATACTACCACACAAACGTATAAACATTTCATTAGATAATCCATTATCAATAAAATAACAATTTATAACATTATAAACATCTTGAATCATTATACACTTCTTATCATGAACATAACTACAAAAAATATCTAAAAATACATCTTCATAATCTATTCTATGTATACAACGACCAAATTATCTAATAATTAATTTTAATTCATAATCAGAAACTCTATTATCAATACAATTTATTACACAAAAAGCATTAATTTTATTTATTGTATTCCTAAGAGGAATATTACAAGTTCTAGCAATAGATATAGGAAAAGCCATCTTTTTTCCTCTAGATAGTCTATTTAAAGTATCTTTATACGTATTTAAAATATCCCCAACTTCTTTTTTAGAAACATAATACACGACTATAACAATTAATATCATCATCATAATTAATAGTTATTAATTTGTCATATATAATATTTAAAAGGATTTCTAATGTCATATAATCAGTATTATTTCTAACTCCATATCTTATAACAGAATTATTAAATTCTTCTAATACTAAATCTATAACTGCTTTTTTATTCATAAAAGAATCCTTTTTTAAATGATATTCTAATAAAATTCCTACTTAATGTCAAGAAAAACAATTCTTATAAACACATTAAAGAAATTTAATTTATACATTTATATATTTTTCAATTATCCATGTTCAATTGTTAAATATCGTATACAGTAAAAAAGAGTAAATAAATTAAATTGGTTGAAATTAGATAAAATATGTGCAAAATAATTTTATCTAATTTTTTTCTTCTCTAATCACAAAATATTATTTCACTACAAAAAGACCATTTTATAGGTCTAAAAAAATTTCAAAAATATAGTGATTTCAAAGAACAATTGTAGTATAATTTAATTATCAAATCTTAATTGAAAATTAGTTTGTAAATCATTAAGATCTGAGATGGTTGAAGTAAGTGATTTTAATAGATTGGCACTTACTTCTTTTATTTTGAGTTTTAATGATTTAGTTAATATATTTCCTAATTCTAGTAATTGTTTAATAGTATGAGCAAATTGAATAAAATAGTAATGGCATTTCATAGAATTATCATTTCTACTATTTAAGTGAGTTATATCAAACGTTCTATGTTTTTGAGTATAAAAACCTTCGTTTTCTATTTTCCATCTTTGTCTACCAAGTTTAACTACTTTA
>OGUQ01000139.1_pt1 | contig 73985 bp, 64 predicted proteins | sample 1574701 | NCBI WGS metagenome assembly OGUQ01 (sample SAMEA2582087, study PRJEB24529) | metagenome | biome: Human gut stool | place: China | collected 2011 | reverse complement strand
CCTCGACACTTTATGATAAATCACCTGAAAAGCTCAGCGAAGAAGAAAAACGTACGGTATCTTCTTTAAGCCAAGTAGCAGCAGGTATTGCTGGTGGTAGTTTATCAGATAGCTCTGATGGGGCGATTATTGCGGCTAAAACAGCGAAAGATGCGGTAGAGAATAATGGCATGGCTGATGACGTTCATCCTAGTGATGAGCGTAAGCAAAACATTGAAATGTATGCCAAGGTTTTATTCAATGGAGATGAGGATAAAGCTAAAGAATATCAAGAAGGTCTAGAGCTTGCAGAAGCTCAGGGTCAAATTGATAGTGTTAAAGAAACAGCAGATGCGGTTGTTAATTTAGATGATACCGTTGTGTCTTTATGGGAAGCAATCTCAAATCCAGGGAAGACCTATAATAATGTTGTGGTATCGTTGAAAGATTGGGATGAGGCTTATGCACTTGCCCTTCAAGAGAACCCAAAACTTGCGGGTGAAATGCAAGGTTACCGCCAAGGTAAAATGAAAGGTGTTTCAACTGGGGGAGTGGTTCTAAGTGGTGCTGGATTGGCGATGGCTAAGTCTATTGCCAAATTAAAAAATGGAAAGATTGATGTAGCCCATTCCAGTGTTAATGTCGCGAAAATAAACCCCAAAACTTGTTCTTTCCGTGGTGACATGGAGGTGAAAACAGAGCAAGGTTATAAGCCGATAGAGTCTATTAAAGTCGGAGATAAGGTTTATGCGAAAAATGAACTGACAGGACAAATGACCTATCAGCGCGTACAAGCGCACTACAACAACCCGTATGACTTTACAGTATATGTAGAAGTGATTGATGAACAAGGCAAACACCAAACCATTGTTTCAAACAAAATTCATCCATTCTTTACCCAGGTAAATCAAGGTGAGCTAGTACCGAGTTCTGAGGGGCATCACTACAACGGAGAAATCCAAAACGCCCAATGGGTAGATGCACAAAATCTGAAAGCCGGCTATAAGTTGTTGTCAGGAAATAATCACTGGCAGACGGTGAAAGGAGTCACTATCAAGGCTGAGAAGTTAAGTGCATATAACTTGACAGTTGAGACTGACCACACTTACTTTATCAAAGGAGCGAATTCTGACCTTGATGGCGTTTGGGTGCATAATAACTGTTGGAATAGCTTACCGGCAGATGCAGTTAATACCGGTAAAACAACACCTGATGGAAGACCTTTATATACCTTTAAAGATAATACAGGTAAGCAGGTAACAGCTTATAAAGGTAAAGATGAACGTTATTATGATCCTAAGGTTTATCCGCCAGAAAAACCAACAGATACTTCTGCTAAATCTGTTATTTTTCATCCAAATAGAGAGGGGAAATTATCCTATGAAAAAGCAGACTATCATGGAGTAGTAGATAATCCTGTGAAATCAAAAGCTCCTAAAAATGGGCAAAATGCATTAGATAATTCTTTTATTATAAAAGATTCTTCAACTCGTAGAATTGGGGTAGATAAATCTACAGGAGAAATAGTTATATTTGATGAAACATACCCGAGTTCAGGAATATATCATGGGCATGTTAGAAAATGGGATGATTTAAATCAGGAAATGAAAAATAAATTAATAACAGAAGGGTTATTTAAATCTAATGGAAAAAAAAGGTAAATAGTATGAAATATATGGATCCTAAATATTGTTCTTTTACACTTGATACTGTGGCGAATTGTTGCAATCTTATTTTAAATATTGTGCTATATTCAGTAGATAGAGATATCGCAGAAAAAATAGTTTTAGATAACCTTGATTCATCAATAGATGAATTAAAATATACATCAATAATATCAGTAGGACATATAGTTAGAATTGATAAAAGAATTTCCCTTGATATTATCAATAAACTAGAGTTATTAAAAAATAGTGGTCAGTTTTTAGGCGCGATAAGTGATGTTTTTGACGATATAAATTTATTTTGTGATAAGTAAAGGCGAAACGTAGCTTAATGGAGATGTTTGTAGTGATACACTAATCTCGCAGTGGTTTAGATTGGAAAATCGTTCGGTGAATCGTAGTCATAGAAATGAAATGCCAGGTAAAGATGATATTGAACGAATTGTTCGTGATATGAAAAACTTTGAAAGAGGAAAATACATGAATAATAAGTTAGAGATGGGCATAAAAATTTTAGATGCAATGGATTCTGATGATTTAACTTTATTGGAAGAGCTTTTTCAAAATAAGGAAAGGAATATCATGGAAGTAACTCCTGTAGAGCATTGGAATTGGTTGCATAAAGCCTTATTAGGATTTGAGTCAAATAAACCATCCTCTGATGTTATTAATTATCTAATTAATAAGGGTATAGATATTAATGCTCAGGATATATATGGAATGACTCCTTTGCATTATGCATTACGAAGTAAAAATATTGATGCTGCGATAGCGTTACTTAAGGCTGGTGCAAACCCTAATTTACCAAATGAAAGAGGAATTACACCTTTATCCTATATTAATGGTTTCCCAGAAAGGCTGGATTTGCTTCAATTAATGCTAGATAACGGGGGAGATGTAGATTTCTTTACTGGACAGCATGGTATTTTAGAGGGGATCAAAAAATATCGCTCCCAAGATCCTAAATTTAAACCGGTGATTGAGTTAATGGAAAAGTATTCCAAAAAGGGAATTTAATTTACTTTGGGAATAAATTTAAAGGTGTGCTATATAAAGCTCATTTTTAATTATTTACAAGTAGATTGGAAAAATGGAAATATCAAGTGCGGTCAATTTTCAAAGAGTTTTAAAACCTCTTAAAACCTCTTAAAAACTGACCGCACTTTTTGTGTTTTTAATGATGCTTATTTTTAAGCAAACCTTATAATTTCACATCCAACTTAGCGTAAGCAGGTTCTACTTTTTCCAATGCTTTTTCTACGCAAATATCGTGAGCAAGCAATACACTTAAATGGTGATGACCATTGATTCGTCTTTGCAGAAAATGTGCATGTTTCTATTAAAGGCAATCTTAATTTAGAAAGCCGTCAAGACAGCAATCACTACGACAGCAAACAAACGCAAGCCGGAGCGGGCTTTAGTGTGGCAATTTATGGCAGCGGCTCAAGTGCTTCAGCGAACTATTCTCAAAACAAAGCGAAAGTGAACTATGCCCAAGTGGAAGAACAAACGGGCTTCCATGTGGGCAAAGGTGGAATGGATGTTAAGGTTGCGGGGAATACGCATCTTGCGGGCTCTGTGATTGACAGTGAAGCTGACCAAGATAAGAACCACTTCAAAACAAAATCGCTCACTCACACGGATATTGAAAACCGCAGTGAGGTTGAAGTGAAAAGCGTGAGTGCGGGGCTTTCAACGGATATGGCACAGAATGCTAAAAATGCGATGGCTGCCGCGGCGAGTGCTTTAGGGAATAAACATGAAAGTGCTACAAGTCAAACGCAATCAGCGATAGGGTCTAATATTCAAATTGACACAGAAACACCGGAAAATCTGACCGCACTTTCCAGAGATACACAAAATGCCAATCATAAAGTAAAAGCCTTTGACCATAACGAAGTGAAAGAGCAGCAAGAAGCGGCACAAGTAGCAGGGGAGTTATTTGCAAAAGTCACGGGTGACCTTGCGAAAAAATTTGAATTTGAAGACGGCAGCAAAGAGAAGATTGCGATGCATGCCCTTGCGGGTGCGTTGGCAGCGAAGATGTCAGATGGCAATGTAGCGACAGGTGTAGCAGCGGGAGCGGGTTCAGAATGGTTGAACACGTATGTTACAGATTACTTAAATGAACAAGCGAAAGACCTCAAGCTAGATGCAGGACAAAAGGAGAAGCTTAAACAAGCGGCACAACAAATGACGGCGTTGGTGATTGGTGCAGCAGCGGGTGCGGTGAGTGGTGGCACGAGTGAAACCATGAAACAGGGCGCGTTGACATCTTACAATGCGGAGACGTATAACAGACAGCTTCATCAAAATGAGAAAGAGCGTATTAAGTTACTTGCAAATGGCGATGAGGAAAAAGAGCGTCGTTTAGAAATTGCGGCTTGTGCGTTAGTGCATTGTTCAGCTCAGATTCCTGAGGATGATCCGCGTTATGCCGAGACTTATGAAAAAGCAAAAGCATTGGAGCAGTTAGGTAATACAGCTGAATATTCTCAAGAAAGAGCACTATTAAGAAAACAAACCGAAATGTTTAGTGACTCTTGGGCTGCTGGTGTTGATAATAAGTTATTTGAATATAATGATGCTTATAAAGCACTAGATCATGCTAACAAAGTAGACTCTAAATATGGTGTAACGACCCGAGTAGGTGGGGTTGCACAAGCTGTTGGCGGGGTTGCTGCTATGGGAGTTGGAGTAGGGCTCTGTGAGACTGGATTTGGTTGTGTTGCTGGTGTACCTGTAGCTGCATATGGTGCGGATAATGCTTATACTGGGGCAAAAACGGTGGTGACAGGTGTTGGTCAATATACGTTGGGTAGCCAAGTTTTAAGTCAAATGACAGGATTAAGCCAAGATACAACAAATTTTATTTATAGTTTACCTAGTTTTTATACTGGAGCGAAGCCATTGTTAAGTGCTACAGGTAAACTGGGTAACAAAGTTGTAACAGAAGGGAGCCAAATGGCGTCTGCTATGGGGTATGTAGCAGGAGAGGTAGGCAAGGATGTTGTAAGTGGTTATCGGGTTGTTAGAGATACAGCTACGAAAACATCTGTTAATACACAGTTAGCTTATACTGATTTAGTTGGGAAAAGTGTTAATGGTGCAAGGGAATATATGCGGATAACAGCGAAGACAATAGGAGAACAAAAGAAAGAAGTTGTTTTAACTAATGCTATTGTAGCGGGAGCTGTTAAATCAGGTTTTGAGTCTTATGACTACATAATTAATGGAAAGTCAATGACAAATGAAAATTTATCGAAATCGATTAAAGAAATTGGTTATTCATTTTCCATGGGGGGGGCAACTACAGGTATGCCAATACTTCCCGTTATTGGGCTCGGAGCGACTGTTGATTGGGCTAAGGATGGAGGGAAATATGAGGTGAAAAAATCAACTGGTAGTGCAGTTATAGGCTCTATTTCAGATAATTATTTTAGAGATAGTATTACGTCTCCAATAGTTAGAGAGATTATGACTAACTCATTTGAGAAATTTTACGATGCTTATAACAAGGAAGAATCCAATGAGAAAAAGTGATTTTTTTAAAATTCTAAAATTAACATTATTAGCTTTAGTTTTTTTATATTTATATGCGCTATCGAAGTTCAATTTTAATTTTCATAAGATTGATTTGATATCAATAGTTAAATGGTTTCCAGTATTATTTATATTGTTTTTATTGTGTTTTTTAATAAATAGATTTATAGGTAGGAGTAATTAGCTTGTGTAGGTTTCACGGGGGAGTTAATTTATTCTAACTTAATTGAAAAAGGTGTTAATGGTGCGAGAGAATTCGTACTGGTGTGTAAAATATGGTAAGCAAGGAACGAAAGTAGCTTTAACTAATGCCGTAGCAGCTGGAGGTATTAAAGCTGGTTTCGAGGCTTGTGATTATATTAATGATAAACCACTAACTTCGGATAACTTAAAAGACTCAGGAAAAAATATTCTTTGTGCTGTTGGTTTATCATCAGCAACGGCAGGTATGCCAATAATTCGGCGACAGCGTTAGGTGTGATAACTGATAGGCATAAAGATAATGGAGAGTATGATGTAGTTAAAACTACAGGAGGAAATATAGTTGGTAGCGTTGTCGATAGTAAGTTAGGTAATAAACCATATTCACCAATTGTTCGCGAGTCCTTTATTAATTTATTTGAAAAAGTATATGAGCAAATTCAAAAAGGGAATGAATAATGACAAAAAAAGAGCTTATCTCTATCTTTCAGGTGTCTTTTTATATTATAGCAATGGTCTATCTCCTTATTTTGTACAAGTTTAACTTTGAATTCTCTAAGGTTAATATTTTAATTATATTAAAATGGTATCCTGTGAGTCTTTTTATTGCACTGGTAGTGTTTTATCTAAAGAAATCAGAGTGAATTATGGAATGTAGTCAATAGTGGTTTAATGATTTAAGAAGATATAGTATAAAGTGTGGTCAATTTTCAAAGGGTTTTAAAACTTCTTAAAATTGACTGCACTTTTTGTATTTTTACTGATGCTTATATTAAGCAAACCTTATAATTTCACATCTAACTTCGCCTACAAGTCAAACGCAATCAGCGATAGGGTCTAATATTCAAATTGATACAGAAACGCCGGAAAAACTGACCGCACTTTCACGGGATACGAAGAATGCGAATCAACGTGTTGAAAAGCAAGATTTACAAAAAGTGCAAGAACGCCAAGAAATGGCGAAAGTGATAGGCGACATCAGCAACAATGCGATAAGCATCGCCACGTATAATGAGCGTGAGAAAATCAACAAGCTAGGGCTTGAGAAGTTTAAGCTGGAAGAGCAAGAAAAAGCCTTGAAGGGACAAGCCGGTAATCAACAACAGCTTGCCGCCATTAAGCAACAACTGACAAGTGTTCAAGCCGAAATCACGAAAACGCAAGGTGAAATCGACCGCACTTACGGCATTGGTAGTGAAAAAGGCATGGCGATTCGCGCCGTGACAGCCGCGTTACAAGCAGCGGCACAAAATGATACCGCAGGTAGTCTTGTTGCACTGGCTTCGACAGCGAAGGCGAATGGCACCACAGCAGAGCAAGGGGGGAATTTCCTTGCTGCAACCTCTGGGGCAGAGACGGCTAAAAGGGCGGTGGAGAATAATTATCTAAGTATTGCAGATGTTCAGAGCTTCATTCGAGAACTGAGCAAAGCGCAAAAAGAAGGCCGTGATACTAAACCGATTTTAGAGAAATATAAAGGGATTAGTGAAGAGAATCGTCAGCAACTCATCGCGTGTAAGGGGAATGTGGCTTGTGAAACGGCACATTTACATGAAATGAACACAGGGGCTGAAGAGCTTGAGAGAAATTTAGGGTTCTTTAGTCGTATGACGGTGTATTATCCAAATGATTTAAATACAGCGAATCGTTCTGCATTATTTAATTTAGTTGAACGTGAAAATGCAGAAAGTTTTAGCAAGCTTTCGGATACCACAAAATTTGGTTTGAATTTGATGGAGGCTGGTACAGCAATAGGTCTGGGGGCAGTAGCAGGTTCTGCAAAAGTTGGATTAAGCAATGTTAAGAGCTTAATTAGTGGAAAAAATAAAGCTTATCCGACTTCGGGGATGGATGGGTATAAGCGTGCTAATGTTGGGGATGAGGATTATCGTTCAAGTGGTGCGGAGAATAATGCTAAATCTATCCCATTAAAAGAGCAGCTATCAAACGAAATGCTTAAAGCACAAGGCACAAACCTTGAGAAGATTGATGTCATTGCGAGAGTGGATGTTAATGGCAGGGTTTATGTTGATACTAATCAGAAGGCTAGAGCAGATAAATTTTCAGATCCAAATAAACGGACACTAATTGCAGAAAATGTGGCAGCGAAACCGCCTTTAAAAAACGGCTCGCCTTATCCAAATAGTAATATGGAAAATGCTCATGCAGAAATAGGGGCTATTCAACAGGCTTATGACCAAGGTGTAACTAAAGGTAAAAGTATGGTCATTAATGTTCAAGGTAAGGATGTTTGTGATTATTGTAAAAATGATATAGCTACAGCTGCTGAAAAAGCTGGGTTAAAATCTGTTACTGTTCATGCAATAGATAATAGAACTAAGTTACCCAAAGTGTATGTTTGGTATAAAGGTCAACGATCAATAAAGGAACCCAAAAATGACAAATAATTTATTTTTTACCTGTGGATTTCAAAGAGAAAAGGATTGGATTGTAGCATCTAATAGGGAGAGAGTATCTTCTATTGATAAAGAGAAAATGATATCTATACTGAATAATATTGAACTAAATGAGGGGGCTGCGGGGTTAGAATTTATCCCAGAGCCGGAAGTTGGAATTTCAGCATTATCAGTTCAATGTGACGGTGAAAGATATTTATTTACTTTAATTGAGTATGGAAAAGATGGGGAGTTCCTAATTAGAACAAAATCTGACTTTAATGGCACTCCTGAATTGGTTTACTTTGAAGGAGAATCCTATCCGGCTTGTTCGGTGATAGAAGACTTTGATTTTATTAAAAGAGTATTTGTTGAGTTGCTAGAAACCGGAAATGTTTCTTATGAGTTAATGGATATATAATTTATAACGTTGATAGTGTAGCTCTCATATTGTGCTAGTTTCCTATCGTACTGCAAAAATATTTAGTTATTTGATATTTGAATAGCATATACTTTAATAAAGAGCGGTCAATTTTCAAAGAGTTTTAAAACTTCTCAAAAATTGACCGCACTTTTTATTTTCAATGATGCTTATTTTAAGCAAATTTTGATATATCATTCTAACTTTATCAATAACTTAAACTCTATATCCAACTCGGATAGCGAACGTTGACAAAATAGTCATTTCACTGCGGATAAAATTATCACCAATAGTGAGGAGAGTGGATTAGCGCTTGAAGCAGCAACATTCAGATAGACACCGAAACACCAGAAAATCTGACCGCACTTTCACGGGATGCGAAGAATGCGAATCAACGTGTTGAAAAACAAGATTTACAAAAAGTGCAAGAACGCCAAGAAATGGCGAAAGTTATCGGTGAGATATCGGAGAATGCAATTAATATTGCCACCTATGAAGAGCGTGAGAAAATCAACAAGCTAGGGCTTGAGAAGTTTAAGCTGGAAGAGCAAGAAAAAGCTTTGAAGGGACAAGCGGGTAATGAACAACAGCTTGCCGCCATTAAGCAACAACTGACAAGTGTTCAAACAGAAATCACAAAAACGCAAGATGAAATCGACCGCACTTACGGCATAGGTAGTGAAAAAGGGATGGCGATTCGTGCCGTGACAGCGGCATTACAAGCAGCGGCACAAAACGATACCGAAGGCAGTCTTGTCGCATTGGCTTCCCCTTATGTCAACCAAACCATCCACGAGATGACGGCGGGTGATACCGCAAAAGACAAAGCCACGAATCTCATGGCACATGCCCTGCTTTCTGCGGTGGAGTTCCAAGTGACAGGTAAAGACCCATTAACGGGAGCGATTGCCGGGGTGACAGGTGAGGCAACGGCTGAAATCATCGCGAGAGCTTATGGCAAACCGGTTAGTGAATTAACGGCAAATGAGAAGGAAAACATTAGTACGTTAAGTCAATTGGCGGGTGGATTGGCTGCGGCATTGACGGCGAAAGCAAATGGCACCACAACAGAACAAGGGGGGAGTTTCCTTGCGGCGACGGCTGGGGCAGAGACGGCTAAAAGGGCGGTGGAGAATAATTACCTAAGTGTTGCAGATGTTGAGAATCTCATTCGGGAACTGAGTAAAGCACAAAAAGAAGGCCGTGATACTAAACCGATTTTAGAGAAATACGAAGGGATTAGTGAAGAAAACCGCCAGCAACTTATAGCGTGTAATGGTAATGTGGCTTGTGAAACGGCACATTTACATGAAATGAATACAGGGGCTGAAGAGCTTGAGAGAAATTTAGGGTTCTTTAGTCGTATGACGGTGTATTATCCAAATGATTTAAATACAGCAAATCGTATTGCACTATCTAATTTAGTTGAACGTGAAAATGCAGAAAGTTTTAGCAAGCTTTCAGATACAACGAAATTTGGTTTGAATGCCATGGAGGCTGGTACAGCAATAGGTCTGGGTGCAGCAGGTTCAGCAAAAGTTGGATTAAGCAAACTTAATAGCTTAATTAGTGGAAAAAATAAAGCTTATCCGACATCGGGGATGGATGGGTATAAGCGTACTAATGTTGGGGATGAGGATTATCCAGAAGGCATTCATTTCAGTATGAATTTGAAAAATCACCTAATCCAAGGGGAAGGTATTAATCAACGAAGAGGTGTTGCTGGAGGACACAATAGAGAAAACTTCCTAAATACTCTTTCCCAGGGAGGCGGTCGAATCGTTAAGGAGGAATCAACAAATGTTGATGGTATTACTCGTATTCATTATGAAATTCCAAGATTAGGAAGAGACGGTAAACCTGATGGGACTTATAAAGCAATATCTAGCCCTAAAACGGTTTATGATCCTATCAAATTCTCAGATCATGAGATGCTTGAAATGGGGCAAAAGGCTGTAGCTAAAGGATATAGTGATTTACTTGAGAGAAATAGATTAGACCCAAAAGTTTATCAAGATTCACAAAAAATTAATGGTATAAAATTTCACTACTATATAGATACGGAAACTAAAGGAGTAACTAATGTTCACCCTAAATAACACAATTCCTAAGTACGTTCCTATAGGAGCTTTCGATACACCTATTCTTAAAGAAATTTTACATGAAAATAATAAAATAGAACTTACTATAAGCGGGTATATTGACAATGTATATTATGAGGGAGATTTTTTAAAAGCTATTTATTCTGTTCTGGTAGAAAAGGATGGATTCTGTGAGGAGGGAGCAGATTGCTATTACCCTGATATGAATAGTCCATTTCCAGAAGATCACTTTGAAGGGGTAAGGTTTGAGATTGGAGGCTTATGTGATCCTAGATATCAGGTTCATGTATCTGAAGAAATCTGCTTTATGTATTTTAAAAAAGCATGTGAACGTTTTTTGGAATTACATCCTGAAAAAGAATATGCAGAGTTTATTTATGATATTTTAAATAATTGGGAACCATCAAATATGAAATAAAAGTTCCCATAGATAGCGCCAGCGCTCACGCTTGTGCTGTTTAATAAAAAATTGCGAATTTTACCCATAAACGTTGGGAGAACCAATGTTCAAAATCCTTTGGATTTTGTGACCGCACTTTTAGTTGATAGGCACAAGCAAGGACTCTTGCGCCATCGTGGGGGATACGAAGATTATAAATATTTACCAGTTAGATTTGGGGCAGTAGTCGATTCAATGGCGAGTGAAGCTACAAGTAAAAAATTGGAAAATAATGAGAAAAACATGAAATCTATAATTCTAGGAGGTGAATAAGTGTTTAATAATATTATTCAGTTTTTTATTTATTCCCTCGTTGTTTTTCTATCTGGATTTATAATAATATCTTTATGTTTTATCGTGTTTACCTTTATCATAAATCTAGGTGATATTTCTATTCTTGAGATAAAGGATATACTATCTTTTAATTTCTATATGTTTTCTAGGATGTCACCATTAATAGTATTAGTAATGCTTATATCTAAAAAACTCAGAGGTAGCTAGTATAGAAAGTGTTTAATTTCTGATGTTAAGTTATTAGAAATTTGTAGTCTGTTTGATATTTAAACAGACTACAATTTAAAATACAGAAGTACAAAGTGCGGTCGATTTCTGAAACGTTTTCTGTTACCCATTTATTAGATAAACCTTTCCAACAACTTTCCGGCGGCGAAAAAGCCCGCGTGCAGCTTGCCCGTTGTTGCATTAAAGAGGCGCCCCTATTGCTTGCCGATGAACCCATTGCTTCACTCGATCCTTACTACCAAATCGACATCATGGAACAGCTCAAATCTCTCACCCCAACGCATACTTGCGTGGTGGCGATTCATCATCTTTCTTTGGCGTACAAATTTTGTGATGAAGTGATTTTGCTCAATAAATAAAGGCAACGTGATTGCCTATGGAGAAACACAATGCGTATTAACCGCTGAGAATTTGGCGAAAACGTTTAGTATTTGGGCGGAAATTGACGAAACAAAAAAAGAAATCATCGCTATTGAAAAACTAAAGAATAATGAATTTTTATCCCATCACGAATAATATCCTCGAAATGTGCGTAATGGTTAATGTCAAAAGTGCAGCCATTTTCTTGGTGTTTTTGTGTAAATCATGGTGTTAAATAGAAAATACTTTCAGTTAAAATATTCTAGTGCTAATATAATAATCGATTGCAAAGGAGTGTTTAATGCAATCGGGCTAAGGACAATTTTATATTGCCTATAGATTATATTAATTATATTAATTATATTAAAAGGAACTAAACATGAAAAATATAACATTTAAAAGTAGTTTAATTGCATTGCTTGTAGCAGGGATGGGTATTGGTACTGCAACCGCAGCAACAGTAGATGATTTGGATAAAATCGTTACCCGTCATGGAAAGGTTATCGGTGCACATGAAAAAGTAATCCAAGCTCATGAAAAAGTAATCCAAGCTCATGAAAATGTGATCCAAACGCATGAAGGCGCAATTAAAACGCATGAGGGAGTGATTAATAACCATTCTGATCAGTTGGCAGATCATAATGACAAATTAGTGAAATATAAAAGAACAATCGATAATCATGATAGCGTTATTACTGCGCATGAAGACGTGATTCAGACTCATGAAAAAGTAATTCAAAATCATGAGAAAGTAATTCAAACTCATGAAGGCGCGATTAAAACTCATGAGGGCGTAATTCAAAATCATGAGAAAGCAATTCAAACTCATGAAGGCGCGATTAAAACTCATGAAGGTGTACTCCAAACTCATGAAGGCGCGATTAAAACTCACGAGGGTGCAATCCAGACTCATGAGGAAGTAATTCAAGCTCATGAAGGTGCGATTAAAACTCATGAAGGTGTACTCCAAACTCATGAAGGTGCGATTAAAACTCACGAGGGGGCAATCCAGACTCATGAGAAAATAATTCAAACTCATGAAAATGAAATCAATGCGCAAAAAGTTGTATTAAATACCCATGAAAATGCGATTAATGCACATAAAGCCGTGTTAGACAGACATGAAACTGCAATTCGTGAAAATAGAGCAAATGTTGCCGGTTTGAATACCCGCATCGATAGCTTAGGCCGTGAAATCAAAAATGGCCTGTCTACACAAGCAGCATTAAACGGTTTATTCCAACCTTATAATGTCGGTAAACTAAATATAAGTGCTGCGGTTGGTGGTTATCGTGATAAAACTGCTTTAGCGGTAGGTAGCGGTTTCCGTTTCAATGAAAAATTTGCGATGAAAGCCGGTGTTGCTGTAAACGCCAATGGCGGTGGTGGTATGGCATATAACGTTGGTGCTAACTTTGAATTCTAATTCAAGTTTTTGTTAAATTAAAAAAAAGCGCTATTTCGAGAGAGATAGCGCTTTTTGTTTGTCATATCTAAAAGTGCGGTTCATTTTTCAGGTATTTTTCCTTGGAGTTAGGCACTCGCCAGAAAACGAGTACCATCAAAAAAATCTATATTTACCCACCCTGACAATTCAACCAAGCCTTTCGCGTGCCTTGATAGTTTTTGTAATAAACGGAACTATGTTCACGCGCCACCAAATCAACAGTGCTTCCTTGAATAGGGTTGTACGATTGATAAAGCACTTCAAAACGGCTACCGCGCGCATTTAATGCTCTATTCGCAAGATGATCAAACGGCATCGCATTGCCGCCATCCAGTTGGAAATAAAAACCGAAATTATCTTTCATCCGACTCTCTACCGAGAGAGGAAAGTAGGTTGCCAAATATGAGGTTGACCCTGTTTCCGAGTTCTTACAACGATAATGATATCGCTTGTAATTAAGGGCATTATTTAATTCTGCTTGGCTAATATTATCCTTTAAAAATCTGGTCTTCAGCGGTTTTTTGGGCGGCGTTGTTGTACATGCAAATAAACTCACCAACGCCGTGGTGAATAACATCATTTTAAGTTTGTTCATGGTATCAATTTCAAGAGAAGTGTGATTGAAAGCACTGTTGGCTACACGATAGTTTAGTTGCTGAGACAGTCGGTTTACAGAATGATTCTTGGAAAGTGTCAGCAATGAAGTTCCAACGATTTTGTCGTAATTGGAAATCAACTACCAAAATTAGGCGGGGATTATACCACTCTTTTGCCAACGCGTGTTTCCTAACGCGCGCCCAAGAACGTAAATAAAGTGCGGTGAGTTTTTGAAGTGTTTTTTTACGGTATTATGTAGCAAATGCACAAAACGCTTGCTGAGCCTGTCGAAGCATTGGTTTTGTGTATCGGAGAAGCTGAAATTACTTACACTTCGACAAGCTCAGTGACCGCAATTTCAGCTTTGTGCAACTGCTACATAATGTCGAAAGAGTTTTAAAACCTCTCAAAAATTGACCGCACTTTTTGTATTTTCAGAACTACTTATATTTAAGCTAATCTTATAATTTCACATCCAACTTATCGTAAGAGCGTTCTATCACGAGCAAGTAATAGGTGGAAGCAGTGGCAAGGAAGATGGCGAAAGTAAAACTTACCAAGCAAGCCACTTATAGAAAATATTTAGCTAACCGACAGTATGAAATAAGAGCGGAAGTTTTAGTTGCTATTGAAAAATTTGGAGTAAATAAATGATAGGGTTATCAGAAAAACAAATTAATGACATGTTTACAGAATTTTATAATGAATTTGATTCAATTCCATTTTGTGAGCTAAATCTGAGTGATGCTAAAAGAACATTTGATGGATATAACTTTATAGTAAAGGGTGATCTTTTTGAGAATATAATAGGTCCTTTTAGATATATTCAGCCACTATCATTTTCCTATATGAGCAAAGGAAAATTCTTCTATGGGGTTGAGAAAAGTAATATACCTGTAATGGGAGATATTACACAGTTTGGTATATTAATAAATAATATTGGATATTATATAAAATATGATCCTTTTTCATATAAGAGTGGTAACAAAAGTATGGGAGGATTTCATCGTTATATTCCAAAAGAAATAATGTGCTCTTGGTTATATGTAAGTCAAGGATGGGAAATTGCAGAAGATACAATACATAATATATATAAAAGTAATTTACCTTCATTATTATTAATGCCCATTCATTCAATTATAGAAGGTTTTGAAGATAGTCATGGCGTTGCACTTCCTGAATATACAGCTTTTCTAGAACATAAATTTCATCATGCTTTTAGACAAAGCTATGATGATAAATTTAATGATGAAAAATATTTTGAATTAAGATGTTTGCTTGATACCCGTTCCAATGATGATGGGAGTAAAACAGGATATCAATTATTTGTGTCTTCTCATAATGATGAACGTAATGTTTATGTGATACCTAGAGCAGATGTGATGGGTATTAAAAAGTTGACGAATCCAGCAGAGGCAATAGATCATTATGCTGCTCATTTATTCTCACGTGCTGAGGGTGAGTTTGATTTTATGCAATATGCAGAAGATTTTTAATTAATACAATAAATTAAAGTGCGGTCTTTTTTAAAAGAGTTTTAAAACCTCTCAAAAACTAACCGCACTTTTTGTATTTTCAACGGCTTATGTTAAGTAAGTTTTATAATTTTACATCTAATTTGGCGTAAGCACGCTCTACTTTTTCCAATGCTTTTTCTACGGAAATATCACGAGCGAGTAAGACACCTAAACGGCGATGGCCATTGACTTCGCCTTTGCCGAAAATGCGAATATTGGTGTGGGGTTCAGCCAATACTTCGGCGATATTGCCAAATTGCACGTTTTTCGATTGGCCTTCTACCACAATGGCTTTGGAAGCGGATGGGCTAATTAAGGTTATTTCTGGGATAGGTAAGCCTAAAATTGCACGGGCGTGTAAAGCGAACTCGGATAATTCTTGAGAAATTAGCGTGACCATGCCGGTATCATGTGGGCGAGGGGAGACTTCATTGAAGATAACCTCATCACCACATACAAACATTTCCACCCCGAAAATGCCACGACCACCTAATGCAGTGGTAATTTTTTCTGCGACCTCTTGTGCTTTTTTCAACGCTGCATCAGACATGGCTTGTGGCTGCCAAGATTCACGATAGTCACCATCTTCTTGACGATGGCCGATTGGCGCTAAGAAGCTAGTGCCATTAATGTGGCGAACGGTGAGCAAGGTGATTTCATAATCGAATTTAACAAACCCTTCTACAATCACGCGTCCTGCGCCTGCGCGACCACCTTGTTGAGCGTAATCCCAGGCTTTTTGTAAGTCGTCTTTGGATTTCAAAATGCTTTGACCGTGACCAGAAGAAGACATAATCGGTTTTACCACGCAAGGAATACCGATTTTTTCAACCGCACTTTGGAAGTCAGCAAAGTTATCGACAAATTGATAAGGTGAGGTTGGTAAGCCAAGCTCTTCGGCGGCTAAACGGCGAATGCCTTCGCGATTCATCGTCAGCTTGGTGGCTTTGGCGGTAGGAACAACATTAAAACCCGCTTTTTCTAATTCAATCAGCGTATCAGTCGCGATGGCTTCCACTTCCGGCACAATGTAATCTGGGCGCTCTTTTTCCACTAAGGCTTTGAGGGCTACACCATCTAGCATGGAAATTGTATAAGCACGATGTGCCACTTGTTGTGCTGGGGCGTTTTCATAACGATCGACGGCAATCACTTCCACGCCTAAACGTTGTAATTCAATCACCACCTCTTTGCCCAGTTCACCAGAGCCAAGCATCATCACTTTAATAGCATTCGGGGTTAATGCTGTACCTAGGATTGTCATGTTGTGTCCTTATTTTAAGAAAGATTTATCAAGTGCTAAATCGTCATTTTTATTAATCCCCACACCGCGAGCAATCACATTTTTAGCAATATCATGTGCTTCTTCTAAAGAATGCTCGGTGTAAGTTCCGCATTGGTATTCATTTAATTCAGGAATTTGGTTTTGGTCTTGCACGGTTAAAATATCTTTCATGGAAGCTAACCATGCATCAGCTACTTGTTGCTCGTTTGGTGTGCCAATTAATGACATGTAAAAACCTGTACGGCAACCCATTGGGGAAATATCGATGATTTCTACATTGTCATTATTTAAATGGTCACGCATGAAACCCGCAAATAAATGCTCAAGGGTGTGAATCCCTTTTGGTGGGAGAATTTCTTTGTTTGGAATGCAAAAACGAAGATCAAAAACAGTGATGTCATCGCCCTTTGGGGTACGCATCGTTTTGGCAACGCGCACGGCAGGTGCGTTCATACGGGTGTGATCCACTTTAAAACTGTCGAGTAATGGCATATTTATTTCCTTGAAAATCAGTGATTTGTAAATTAATTGCAAGTTTTTGTAAATTTTTTTACATTTTTTTACAATTTCTTTGAACTTTTCTTTTTAGCGTCGGTCTTATAGAACAAGCAACTTGCAGTTGTTTTAATAAAATTGGTTCCTTAGGTTATTTGCCCCTTACTCGATAAGGGGCGTTTTTTTATCTGTTGAATATTAACTCGTCTTTATTCTAGCCCACAACCAGGTTATGCACAAAGGCTATTCACAGCTATGACACGAAAGGCAAACTGAAAAAGAGCAAGGCAATATAACGCAGTCCTTTTCCAATCGTCATAAAAATCAAACAACTTAGCCAATTCAATCTAAGCCAACCGGCTACCGCACAAAACACATCCCCGATAATAGGCAACCAGCTCAATAATAAAGTGATGGCGCCATAGCGTTGTATTTTGTTTATTGCCCATAAAGTGCGGTCATTTTTGCTGTCGATTTTCGGAAACCATCGACCAATCCAATAAGTGGTGAGGCTGCCTAGCGTATTGCCTGCGGTTGCCATAAAAACAAGCCAAAAAATATCCGCACTTAATAATGATCCGACCAATACTTTTGGCGCAGCCAGGGAGACAAACACAATTTCTGAATTACCCGGCAAAATGGTGGCACTTAAGAAAGCGCTGAAAAACATCAGCCACAAGCCATGGGTTTGCCAAAAATCAGCCCAAAAACTGAAAGAGAAAATGTCCCACATTAGGCTCTAATAATCTCGCGCGTTCTGACATCAAACACATCCATTCCTGCACTTAATCCTGCTTTTACACCAAGATCGGCATCTTCAAAGACGATACAACGTGATGGTTCGGCTTTTGCCAGTTCTGCGCAGCGTAAAAAGGTTTCTGGATGCGGTTTATGTTCTTTCACATCATCTGCGCTGACAATGGCGTTAAAGTAATGTTTGATATCTAATTTTTGCATCAACATATCAATAATTTGGCGGTTCGAGCCTGAACCGAGCGCAATCGGCTTTTGTTGATAGTAATGACGCACCACGTCAAAGGTTGGGAGTAATTTTGATTCTGTTGGAATCAATTCATAGGAAAGTTTGCGTTTCGCTTGTATGACTTCATTTAAGCGTTCTTGTGGCATACCGGCATCTTGCATAATGGCGGAGGCGATAGTGCTCACAGTTGCGCCACCTAAATCATACATAATTTGGCTGTTAAAACGATAACCAAATTGTTCCCCCACCATGTTCCACGCACGGGCGTGTACTGGCATGGTGTCGATTAAAGTGCCATCCATATCAAAAATCAGGCCATCATATTTTTCAAAAAGTCTGTTATCTATCATTTATTGCTTTCCTAGTTCGTAAATTTTTTCACTTTGTTTCAATTTTGTGATCTGTGCACTGGTAATTTTGTGAAATAGCGGTAAAGTTATCCTATCTTAAAAAGGAATGTTATGTCGTTACTCAAACAATTAACCCGTTGGAAAATTCGCGGTCAGATTGATCAGGACGTTATTGATATTATTCTGACTTTGCAAAGTCGCCTAGAGCATCATTGGCGCATTGATGTGTCTATTCCGACCGTCATTACACTCTTATTGCATATTGCCAACAGCCTTGCCCGTTTAAAACGAGGGGGTTGCGTTTCCCCGCTTCATCAAGCCTTTTATGATGAAATGCAAAGTGCGGTCATTTTTCCTGATGTTTTGGAAATTCACCACGATTTGCTTTCTTTTATTCCGCAAGAAATTCCCGAAGCAGAGCAGAGTTATTATCTCGCCAATATTTATAGCTTGCTGTTGGAGCAAGATAAAAAATAAGGGCACGAAAGCCCCTATTTTATCAGTTAAAAATCAAACTGAGTTCTAAATCTTTGAGTAAATTGCTTTCTAAGCGCAATTCATTCCACACTAACGGATTGTTATCCAAATAATGTTTCTCAAAAGTCAGTTCCCAAGTCTGTAAAGAGCGGTCAATTCTGAGATTAATTTTATCGGTGCTATCTGTCGCCTGGCGAGATTTATTCAAAATTACCGAAATACGTAAAAGAAGCAGTAAAGCAAGGACATCTTCATCCGCATAACGAGCAAAAATCGGTAAATCATTCTTTTTAAATGCACCTGTGTGATAACGAACTAAATTCACCAATAAGCGTTGCTGCTCGCGATCAAAGCCCGGTAATTCCATATTCTGCAGAATATAAGCGGAATGTTTTTGTACATTGCGATGATTAATCACAATACCCACTTCCAATAAGCGTGCCGCCCAAATCAACAGATTTTTCATTTCATCAGCAAGATGCGGTTTTTGCCAATGGATGTATTGGTCAATTAAGGTTTTTGCACTATTTGCCACGCGATCAGCTTGCGCTAAATCTAAGTTAAATTGTTCGGCAAGCCCTAATGCAGTACGAGTACGGATGTCTGAAACTTGGAAGTTTTTTTCTAAGCTGTAAATCACCCCTTCACGCAAAGCGCCGTCAGAATAGCGCATATTTTCTAAGCCAAAAACGTCAAAAACGGCACTTAAAATAGCTAAGCCTGGTACAAAGACATCCACGCGGTCAGGGTTTAATCCTGCGATGTTGAGCTCTTCAAAATGGGAAGCTTGTAAGGTTCGTTCAATTAAATTTTGTAAGCGTTCAGCGGTGATGATACCGTTCGGATCAAGAGTTGCGGTAATCACTTGATAGACGGTTTTGATGGTGCCTGACGAACCTAACACCGATTGCCATCCGAGCTTGCGATATTCCCAGCTTAAATCTTCAATTTTATTGACCGCACTTTGGCGAGCTTGCTCGAAGTTTTCTTTTGAAATTTGTCCGTTCGGGAAGAATTTTTTGGCAAAGCTCACACAGCCCATGTGGCGACTTTCTGCTACTAAGGGGGTGAAATCGTCACCGATGATCATTTCGGTTGAGCCACCACCAATATCGATGACCAGTTTACGTCCGCTTTCTGGTTGAGTGTGGCAAACACCTGCATAAATGGTTTTGGCTTCAGTTTGACCGCTGATGATATTAATGGGATAAGGAAAGACTGTGGCAGCCTGACGTAAAAATTCGTCATTATTGACCGCTCTTCGTAAGGTATAAGTGCCTACGACATTCACATCTTCTGGGGCAAAACCTTGTAAGCGCTCAGCAAAAAGTGCAAGGCAATTTACACCGCGCTCAATGGCTTCTTGGCTTAATACATTGTGCTCATCTAAGCCGTCGGCGAGCCTCACTTTTTGTTTTAAACGAGAAAGCACCTGGATTGAGCCATTGATAATACGCGCCACAATCATGTGGAAGCTGTTTGAGCCTAAATCAATGGCGGCAATCTCCCGGGCTTCACCTCGGTGATGAGGTTCTGCGAGTTGAGCCAGTTGCTTGTCGTTATGCATGTCCTTTCCTAAAATTCAAATTGATACAATAAATCAAAAACTTGGTTTGTACTGGAAACCGATTGGAAATAAAGTTGCGGCATTAAGCGGTAACGTAAAGTCACTTCGGCTAAGCCATCAAACAATCCTACACCGTATTTCACTTGTAAGCGTTTACCAATATTACCACTAACTTGCACTTTAGAGCTATCCCCAACACCGGCAGTGCCTAAGTTTAAGTCTTGAATACCAAAGGCTTCGCCAATACCGCTGACTACTTTACCACTTTTCGCCAAACCTAAGCCAAGTAATGCCGCACCGACAGAACCGCTAGAACCTGCTTCACCACTGTTTTCTAATGATCGACCGGTTAATAAATAGGAAAGCGCTTGGTCTTGAGGTTTAGCCGGGTCAGAGAAAATGGTGACTTGTGGGCTGGATGCCAGACCAATCACTTTTACCCCAGCAGTGACCTTATTGTCTTCCATGGCTTCTGGGTTACGAATCGCTTCAATATTTAACATTGGTTGTGAAGGTAAACCGGCGAAGCTGATTTGTCCTTTACGAATTAATAAATCCTGTCCAAAAGAAGCATAACGACCATTTTTCAGGTTAATTTGACCGAATAATCCTAATTTGCCTTTATCCTGTTTTACAGAAAGTAAGCCGTTTAAATTGGTTTTTAATCCATAGGCATCTAAATGTACATCGTCGCCGATTTTAATTTTTAAATCAGATTGAATTTGCATCCCGGATTTGGTTTCTGAAGCAAATTGGCGATTAATGAGTTCTTCTTTACTTTTTCTAGGGCCATTTAAAATGACTTCATCTTCACTCACCGGCTCAGCATTGTCCGGTAAGCTTTCAATAGCAATTCTTGCCCATGGAATATCTACATTACCACTTAAATCTAAGAGTTTTGGCGATGCTTTAACAACCACATTCGGGCTGACTTTTAATTTTGCCATGGACGGAATATCAACTTTGAAGTTATCCGCTTGCGCTCTAACTTCTGTCGTCCAGTTATTTATATGCGCCCAGTTAGCTTGTCCGTTGATGTTGAGTTTGCTATCAGGTGTTTGAACATGACCATTTAAGGTTGAAGAGGTGCCATTAAAGCGAATTGCGACTTGGCCATCAGTCACATCAAAAGGCAGGCTTTTCAGTTTTGTTTTCACATTTCGAATATCGAAATTGCCATTTAATAATGGTTTTTCTAAATTACCACCAAAACTTAAGCGTGAGACCACTTCACCATCTAGGCTTTCCCCGCTAGAGAAAAGTTGATTGGCTAAAGATAAGCGTAAACCTCCAATGGTAAAGGTACCGCCTAATTGACGGCCTTTACTTAAATCATTAATTTTTAAGTCTGTGCCGATTCGACCTTGATTTTGAACGTTAATGTCAGATTTCAAGGTTAAATTGTTATTTTGAATATCAGCATTCACACTTAATTTAGGAATATCTAGCTTAAAGGTACGGTAGTCTAATTTTTGTGCTACACCAATGTTATTACCTTCCACTGCCACATTCAGTTGTAACGGTTTATCTGTGAACCATGCCACTTTACCTCGGCTTTGTAACTGGCCTTTGAGCGTGTCTTGTCCCATCAATTTATTCACTAAATCTAAATTGATGCGTTTAAGCTCAAAAGGGACTTCGCCGTTTTTTCCTGCCATAAATTGTTGAGGAAAACAGAGATCTAAGTCTTGGTTAACCCAGCAATGAGAACCGATGGTGGCTTGGATTTTTTTATTGTCATAAGTCACCGGAATAGTTTGATTCACTTTAAAATCACCGATAGGTGAGTTTAGGTTCACTTGGCTTAAATTACCTTTCCATTGCTGAGAAGTGCGGTCAAAATTCCCCACGATTTGTAAATCAGCTGCAACAGGTTCACCTTTTGATTTTAAGGTGAGCGTATGATGTTTTTCATCACCTGATGCATTCAAATCAATATCATGTAATTTGATGCTGTCACCATAACGGAAGTTTTCCGCTTTGACGTTAAGTTCACCTTTCACTTGTGGTTCACTGACAACATTACCTTTAATTACGGCTTTAGATAAGTCTAATCCTTGGAAGTGCAAGCCTTGTGCTGTTAAATCGGTATTAATGGTTGGCGCAGTAAGCTTACCTAAGATTTGCGCTTTGCCGACCACAGAACCCGCTAAATCTTGCCACAGACCACGTAAGCTTGGTGCGTTGATATCTAAATCTAAGTTTGATTTATCTCCTAATGTACCTTTTGCCGCAATGCGGTTATCGCCATAGTTCAGCAATAAATCAGGAATGTTTAATAAGGTTTCATGACTTAAAAAGACACTACCTCTCAAGCTTAATGGGCGAGAGGAAAGGCTACCGGTTAAATCCACGTTAGGTACATCCACTTTCCAATGGTTGGAATCAGCGGAACCTTGTGAGCTCACTTTACCCGATAATACGGCTGGCATGGCGGGCACATAAGGACGAATGTTCATTTTGTTTAAATCAGCCGTCACATCCCATTGTGCGCCATCTTTCCAGTTTGAGGAACCGGTTAAACGTGCCGTACCATCGAGGGCAGCAAGTTTTAATTCGTTGAGGGTGACCTCATAGAGTTTACCGTCTGCATTTAAATCAACGTGAGTATGAGGGATATGATCCATCCCCTCCACGCCACCGACAACCTCTGCGTGATAATTCAATAAATCGCCAGTAAGCTTGATATCGACATCGTTAATTTTGAGTGGTGCAAGGCTATCTGCAAAAGCGTATTGACCTTTTTTCGCTTTTAACTGCAGATTTAATGGCATTTTATCTTCGGCTAGTTTCACGTCACCCGTTAAGGTGGCATCAAGCACACCCTGTGTGGTTAACGAAAGTGCGGTCGTTTTTTTCAATGAACCCGATACATTGAGATCAACTTTGCTAGCAGGTAGAATAGTTTTATCTTTTGATTTAAAGGCTTGGAGATCCGATTTTAATGTGAGATCAACCGGGAACTCGTTATTGAGTTGAAGTTGTCCTTGGCTCGAAAGTGTACCAAGAGAGCTGTTAATGTCGAGTTTTTGTAATTTCACTAAATGATCGGTGGCATCCGCTTGTAATTCCACTTTAGGCACCGTGATTTTTTTGGTTTCTTCGCCTTTTTCATTAAGCGATTGATATTGCCAGTTTGTACCCAAAACACTAGGAATGTGCATATCAAAAGGCAAGTTCACCGTATTTAAATTACCTAAAAAAGCTGGTGTGAGTGTTTGCTCAATTTGCGCCCAATCAACGGGTTTAGCAGGTTCTTTTTTCTCGGACTGAGGGAGATTCGGTTGAGTTTGGGAGACCGTTGAGAAAAGCACATCTGAAAGCGTGGTAGGCTCAAGGGTAAGGCCAGATTCATTGTTTAAACTGACCGCACTTTGAAATGATGAAAAGGTAATATTGCTTTGATCGAGTTTCATATCAAAGTCAGTGACCGCCACATTTTTCACTTGCACAGAAACCGGTAAATGGATTTTTTCCATTGGACCACTTTCCGTTTGTTTCTCTTCAGAAGGTGGCATGACACTGGTATCAATGGCAATTTTCGGCTGCGTTAAGCTGAGATCATCAACAATAATATCACCCGAAAGTAAACGAGCTAAATTCAGTTGTAATCGCGTTTTAGGGAGTGCCACATCTACGCCGGTTGTTTGAAAACGTAAATTTTCTAAGACTAAACCATCTTGTAAGCCACCGCTGACTTGCTCAATAGATAAGCTATCGAGCATTTTATCGGCGAGTTGAATAAGTGCACGTTGTCCACTATCAAAAGAAAGCGCTGTGACTAAGCCTAAAACAGGGACAAAAATGACCGCACTTCCGACACATAAAATTTTACGGCAGGTCTTTTTCTTTTTAACGGGTTGTGTGGTTTGGTTATCTGGTTGTTTTTCTTGTTCAGACATAGTCATACCCTAAATTTCAGCCCCTAAGCCAATGTAAAATTGAATGTTTTTGCTGTTATCTTTATCTCGAATTGGCGTTGCAATATCAAATTTGATGGCGCCAACTGGCGATGCCCAACGTACACCGAAACCTGCGCCGTAGCGTAACTCATTTGCTTTGTAAGCATCTGCGGCTAAGCCTGTATCCGCAAATACTGCTCCCCACCAATTTGGGTAAACTTGATATTGATATTCAAGGCTACCTGTTACTAAGCGAGAGCCGCCGACTAATTTTCCATCTTTATTTTTCGGTGAGATTTTCTTGTAGCCATAACCTCGCACACTGCGATCGCCCCCCGCAAAGAAACGTAATGCCGGTGGAATTTTACGAATATCCGCGGTATTTAAATAACCAATTTCTGCACGGGTAATAAAACGGTGATTTTCGGCATAAGTACGAATCCACGCTGTGGAAGCTTGAATTTTAAAGAAATTGGCTTCTGACATCCAAAGCTTATTCCCTAAATCAACCGTGATTTTTTGGGTATCTCCCCATGTTGGGAATTGGCCACCTCTTAAACGGGTACGGTTAAAGCCCCCAGTTGGATAAACCAGGAAGGTTTTATCGGTGAAATCAGCTTGTGTGTAGCTGTCATAACGGACACGAAGACCCGCAAAATATTGCCAACCCTCGCTATTATTCCAATAGCGTAATGCAGCGAAAGTGAGGGCTTTGGTATCCGTATCGTTTTTATTTTCTTTTTCATAACCGGTTGAAAATTCATAATAATAATTTAATGGATTTTTCAACAATGGCATTTTATAGGTGGCTTCAAAGTTTTGTTTTGGTGCAGAGACGTAAAGATTTGTACGGAAACTATGGCCTCGGCTATTGATCCAAGGTTTTGTCCAACCAATTTGGACATGAGGGCCCGTATCGGTTGCAAAACCTACCCCAAGTTCCATTGAGTTTTTCTTACGTGGATAAAGTAAAAGTTCGATATCGACTAATTTATCTTCTTCACGGACATGCGGTTGTAAAAGTACGGAGCTAAACCAGTTGGTGGAAGAAAAATTATTGGTTAATTCAGATAAATCACTGACTAAATAAGGCTCGCCCGATTTGATGTTGAGCATGTTTTGCAAATAATCTTCGCGAATTTGGGAATGGTTGAAGGTGATATTGCCATAATGATAACGTACGCCACTATCAAACAGCATGCGCCACCATGCTTCATGCGTTTCTGGGCTGATTTCTAAACGAGAAATTTGGAATTTCCCGTCAAGATAACCACGAGCTAGAGCAAGGTTTGAAATGCTGCTTTTATAGTCATCGTATTTTTGATGCTCAACTAACTCACCTTGTTTTGGCAAGTTTTTACGGAGTGCCGTGAAGTTTTCGTCTTCTGCGGCTTCGCCTGTAATTTCAACGTCTGTTCCCGCAATTTTACTTGGCTCACCCGGGGTGACATTCGCAATAAGTAAATCTCGTTGACCTTTGCGTTTTTTTAATTCAAAGGCCACGGAAGAACCATAATAACCGAAGACTCGAAGGCCTTTATCAACAGCATCCGAAACTAATTGTTTATATCGATCTGAACCGTCCATTTCACCTTTATCAATGAGTTTGACATTCATGTCAGTATTGCGAATGGCGCGTTCACCCTTAATACCGCGGATCTCAATATCTACGGTTTGTTCTGCAAGGGCTGAAAAACTCATCCATCCAAGCAAAAGTGCGGTTATTTTTAACGAAATTTTTTTCATTTTATTACAAGCTAAACTTTAAGAAGATCCACATCAAACCGCCCTAGTTTACCCATAAAATAAGGGGATTACCAACGCAATTATGGATGGGATTTGAAATTGTTATATGCATTTGAGCGTTAATACGACAATGCGATCAAAGAAAGAGTTTCCTTTGCTTTGAAAAAATAGCGATTTTTCTCTTTATTCAGACATTTAACCAAAATGTAACTGGGCCATCATTGGTTAGCGTTACTTGCATATCTGCTGCAAATTGTCCGTTAGCAACGGTGACTTTTTCTGCACATTTTTGCGAAAAATACTCATACAATTCGTTAGCCAAGGCTGGTGCGGCACCTTTTGAGAAACTTGGTCGTAAACCTTTTTGCGTGTCTGCAGCTAGGGTGAATTGTGATACCACAAGCACTTCGCCACCGATTTGTTGCACGTTTAAATTCATTTTGTCATTTTCATCACTGAAAATACGGTAATTTAACACTTTCTCAGCGAGCTTATCTGCTTTGGCTTGGTCGTCTTCTTTTTCCACGCCTAATAAAACCAATAATCCCTTGCTGATTTGTCCCACAATTTGACCTTCAACTTCCACTTTAGCCTGAGTCACACGCTGGATTAATGCAATCATTTTACTTCCTCTAAATTTGTTTGATTCATTGACTGCACTTCTGCAAGCACTGCAGCTAATTGTGCACCGAATAACACCACCGTCCAGCTGATTTGAATCCACAATAACATGATCGGCAGTGTTGCCATGGCGCCATAAATTAATTGATAAGATGGGAAGGTGGTGATGTACCAAGTAAAGGCTTGTTTCCCTAAAGTAAAGAAAATTGCCGCAATTAATGCGCCTGCTGCGGAGTGTTTGATGCTCACTTTCTTATTTGGCACGACCATATAAATGAGCGTGAAAATAAACCAAGTAGAAAGAAATGGCACAAAGCTGAGGAGTTTTAAGCCAAAAGAGAGCGTTTCAGATTGCTCGAACATGGCTTTAACATAGGAACTTGCCGCAATGCTAGTACCGATTAAAAGCGGGCCGAGCGTTAAAATGAGCCAATAAATAGCAAATGACGTAAAAATCGGGCGATTACTAGTGTCTTGCCAAATACCATTGAGTGTACGGTCGATGGAGTTAATGAGCATCAATGCCACTAAAATCAAACTCACAATCCCCACGGCACTCATTTGCTTGGAGTTACGGACGAATTCATCAATATATTGTCCCACAACATCACTCGCGGAAGGCGCGAAATTGGTGAAGATGAATTCTTTCAATGCACCGGTTACTTCGTTAAAAACGGGAAAAGCAGAGAAAATTGAAAACACCACCATAATTAATGGCACGATAGCGAGCATGGTGCTGTAGGTGAGTGAACCGGCAGCTTGCGTTAATTTATTTTCTTGAGAACGCTGCCAGAATAATGCGAAAAAAGACGTTAAGGTCATTAGAGCAAGCCTCCGCAACAATGTTTAAATTTCTTCCCTGAGCCACAAACACAAGGCTGTTTATTGCTTGGGAGCGGTACAGTGGGATCAACAAAATACCAACGACCATCAATTTTTACAAAAAGAGAATATTCGTGATGCACTTGCGGCTGTTCGTTGCCTTGAAAATGTGCTTTAAATTCAACCGCACTTTGTGTTTTGGTTAAGGTTTCTGCTTTGACAATATCTAAACCGAGCCATTGCGTTTCATCAGCCCAATCTTGCAGGGCTTTTTCATCTAATAACGTTTGTTGGCTTGGCACAGTGGTTTGCACGATATAAGGAATCTTTTTAAGCACAAACGCTGAATAGCGGGAGCGCATAAGTTGTTCCGCGGTTTCTGGAAACATGTTGCCTGAATGAAAGCGTCCGCAACAATCTTCATAAGAAAGCGAAGATTGGCACGGACAAAGTGCGGTCGTTTTAGCCGACATTTTAGGCTGCCTTTTGTAAATTACGTAATTGTGAATGAATAGAACGTTTAAATGCCGCCGCAAGTTCCTCAATGGCTAAGGCCTCCTCTAATTCTGCATTGCTTGAAGGAGCAGAAAGTAGCGTATTTAAGCGACGAATTGTCCATTCAGGATAAGGACGATGTTGCAAGACGAGTTCATCGCCTTGATGGATTTCTCCTTCCTCGATTACACGAACATACCAACCTGTCCAGCCAGACTGACGGATTACCTCTCTTGCATGATCATTTTTGGTATTGTGAGATAAACGTTCGCAAGGTTTACGTGGTTGTGAGACTTCTAAAAGCGTGGTGCCAATTTTGTAGCGATCGCCCACACAGACATTATCTTCATGTAAGCCGGATACCACAAAGTTTTCACCATAAATCGCACTACCGTGAAAATCAAACTTTTCACCAAGTAGCGCGTTTAAAGCAGGGAAAGACACATCAGACATAAAAAATAAGGCTTTATCAACACCACCGTGATGGGCTTTTAAACCTACATCGTTACCTTCTGCACCCAGCGTGTGCACTTTTACCATCGGTACCGGTTTTTTACGGATAGCACTTTCATATGAGCTTCCATCCGGGAAAGTTAATATTTCTACTAACCCTGTTTTAATAATAAGAATTTTGGCGTTTGACATCTATTTTTCCTGCTTTGAGTGAGTTTTGAGAAATTATACCGTAAAATCACTTAAATTTTGACCGCACTTCGTTTTTTCCTTATTATTCGTTTAAATAAAACCAACAAAACAAAGGAATCTTTATGCAATATTCTCTCGCGCGTACCGAACAAGGTCAAACCCTTGGTATTACCGCAAAAATGGCAAACCGTCATGGCCTGATCGCAGGGGCGACAGGGACGGGGAAAACCGTAACATTACGTAAAATGGCGGAAGCGTTCAGTGATGATGGCGTGCCGGTTTTTTTAGTGGATGTAAAAGGCGATTTGTCTGGTTTAGTAAAAGCGGGCACCTTCAGTGGGAAAGTGGAGGAACGCATTGAGCAATTTGATTTAGGTGGCGAGAGTTATTTAAATGGCTATCCTGTGTCATTTTGGGATGTATTCGGTGAAACCGGTATTCCGCTTCGCACCACGATTTCTGAAATGGGACCATTATTACTTTCCCGTTTATTAAATTTAAACGCGACCCAAGAAGGCTTATTAAACCTCGTATTCCGTGTGGCAGATGACAAAGGTTTGTTACTCATCGACTTAAAAGACTTACGTGCAATGCTTAAATTTGTAGCAGAGAACGCCAAATCGTTCCAAGTAGAATATGGCAACGTATCAGCTGCGAGTGTGGGCGCGATTCAACGTGCTTTACTGACACTTGAAAATGAAGGGGCGACAAATCTTTTTGGTGAGCCGGCATTAAATCTTGAAGATTGGTTACAAACCCGTGATGGTCGTGGCGTGATCAATGTTTTAAATTCTGAAAAATTAATCAATTCCCCAAGAATGTATAGCGCATTCTTGCTTTGGTTGATGTCTGAATTATTTGAGCAATTGCCGGAAGTCGGCGATCCAGAGAAACCAAAATTTGTGATGTTCTTCGATGAAGCACACTTACTCTTTGATGGTGCACCGAGTGTGTTGGTGGACAAAGTGGAGCAAGTGGTTCGCTTGATTCGTTCTAAAGGTGTGGGGATTTATTTTGTGACCCAAAACCCATTAGATTTACCGGATACCGTGTTAGGCCAATTAGGTAACCGCGTTCAACACGCATTACGTGCTTTCACGCCACGCGATCAAAAAGCGGTGAAATCCGCAGCAGAAACGTTCCGTTCAAATCCTGCTGTCAATGTGGTTGAAACCATTTCAACTTTAGGTGTGGGCCAAGCATTAATTTCATTCTTAGATGAAAAAGGTATGCCAACGCCAGTTGAAGTGGCTTACGTGTACCCACCGAAAAGCCAACTAGCCCCGATTACTGAAGAAGAGCGAGCCGCGTGGGTGAAAGACGATGAGCTTTATGCCTTCTATAAAGATTATGTGGATAATGAGTCGGCTTTCGAAGTATTAAATGCTCAAGCGGATTTAGCAGCAGTGCAACAAAAACAAGCTGAACAAGCGCAGCAAGAGGAAGAGAGCGGTTTATTTGGTCGCTTAAGCCGAATGATTTTTGGAACACAAAAACGCGGGGATAAACTTTCTCCGACAGAACAAATTGTGAATAGCGTGGCAAAATCAGTGGGTCGAAATATTCGTAATGAAGTGACTAAACAAATTATGCGTGGTATCTTAGGCGCATTGAAAAAATAACGAAAATTTGACCGCACTTTGCGGCAAGAAGAAAAAAGGAGACTGTTATGTCTGATGTATTTCACTTAAACCTGACTAAAGCACAACTGAAAGGTGCAACACTCGCTATCGTACCAGGGGATCCTGCACGTAGCGAACGTATTGCTAAAAAACTTGATAACCCTGAGTTTCTTGCAAGTACACGTGAGTTCACTTCTTGGTTAGGCTATTTAAATGGTCAACCGGTGGTGGTGTGTTCAACCGGTATTGGTGGCCCTTCTACGTCTATCTGTGTGGAAGAGCTGGCTCAGCTTGGCGTGCGTACATTCTTGCGTATTGGTACAACAGGTGCAATTCAACCACATATCAATGTAGGTGATGTTCTTGTTACAACGGGCGCAGTCCGCCTTGATGGTGCAAGCCGTCACTTTGCGCCAATTGAATATCCAGCAGTGGCAAATTTTGAATGTACCACGGCACTTTACAATGCAGCTAAAGAAAAAGGCATTGAGCCATTTGTAGGAATTACAGCTTCTTCAGATACGTTCTATCCAGGTCAAGAACGTTACGATACCTACAGCGGCAAAGTGTATCGTGATTACCAAGGCTTGTTAAAACAATGGCAAGATCTCAATGTGATGAACTATGAGATGGAATCAGCCACATTATTTACGATGTGTAATGCCCTTGGCTTACGAGCAGGTATGGTAGCTGGTGTGATTGTAAACCGTACACAACAAGAAATTCCAAATGAAGCCACCATGAAAGATACGGAAGATAAAGCAGTATCTGTGGTGGTGGAAGCAGCAAGAAAATTGTTAGCGTAAAACTCAGATAAAAAGAACCGCACTTTTTAGAAGTGCGGTTTATTTTTTAACTATTTTTTCGAGCAAAAGCGGCGGCTTCGGCGATTAATTGGTCATCAGGTCGAATGCCTGTGTAGAGCTCAAATTGTTCAACAGCTTGTAGCACAATCACTTCTGCACCAGAAATCGTTTGTTTCCCTTGCTGTTGAGCAAATTGGATAAATGGTGTTTCAGCAGGAATCGCCACCACATCAAAAGCGGTTTGAGCTTGTTGAATAAGATTTTCAGGAAAGGCGAGATTAAATTCTTCTTTTCCACCTTTCATCCCAATTGGCGTAACGTTGACTAAAATGTCTGCCGATTGATTGCCTAAAGATGGGATATATTCATAGTCATAAAGTGCGGCTAAATTTTTACCTGTTTTTTCATTTCGAGCAAAAATCTTAAGATGCTCAAATCCACTGTTTTTAAAGGCTGCGACGACGGCTTTTGTCATACCACCACTGCCTTGTACAATCACTCTACTCTTTTTATCTAATTGATATTCTTCGATAAGTTTAACAATGGCAATATAGTCGGTGTTGTAAGCACGAAGAAAACCTTGATCATTCACAATGGTATTCACAGACTGAATGGCTTGTGCAGAAGGGGAGATTTCATCTAAAAATGGCATGCAGCTTTCTTTAAAAGGCATTGAAACGGCACAACCTCGAATACCAAGTGCACGAATGCCTTTGACGGCGCTTTCAATATCCGTGGTAGTAAAGGCTTTATAGATAAAATTAAGCCCGAGTTTTTGATATAGATAGTTATGGAATGTTGTGCCAAAATTGCCCGGTCTGCCAGAAAGAGACATGCAAAGTTGGGTGTCTTTGTTAATCATATTTTGGTCTTAAATATTCAAATTTATATCATCATCAATAAAATATTGATTCATTTCAAAAGCTGGTTTTGCCGCTTTGTCTTTAATTAGATTGGTAATGATATCTTAAAAAAGTTATAGGGTGTAATACTACACTAAATAGAAAAGTAAGAGCGAAAAGCGTTCCGATGCAAAATACACAATTTAAGAACAATAAACATACAACATTATCGGTAATAAATAATGTATTAGTTTCTACAGCTTGAAGATCCCAGCTATCGATGTATGTCAAAAATATAAATGTTGCTACAAGAAGCAGTAATGATATGATGAAGACTAGTTTTCTCTGTATGGTTTTTATTATACTTTTCTCTATTGTAATACCAGAATCAATCATTTCACGTTCAGATAAATAAGTAAACTTTGAAGTCAATACAGTATAAATAGCAAACAAAGGGGCTATTATCATTGATAAATTTGAAATTACTTCAGATTGAAAGGAGTATATATGAGAGTATACTCCATTCCCTTTTATTAAATACGTATCAATGAATACTTCAAAATCAGTTATTGGAATATTATTAAAAAAAATGACTATGAGAACAAACAATACTGATATAAAAACACTACCATATACTAAAAAATCCTCATTTATCAAAAATTTTGGATATTTTTTATCTCCGTTCATATAGATCCCATCTTATTAAGTTTTTCAAGATAATCTGCTATACTTAAATTACCGTTATTAACACGCATAGCAAAACTAGACATATTATTTCCCTCAATAAATTGCTAAAAGCGGTTAAACTTAGTTTGATGCTACATTTTTATATGTTAATTGTCTAAGAATTCATCATTTAAAGTCAAAATGAAATTTTTTAAAATTTATTACAATAATTTTAAGTATTTGTAAGTATATTAACCTTTTAAATATTCAAATTTATATAATCATCGATAAGATATTGGTTTATTTCAATTTGGTCGGTATATATGATACTTTAATGAAGATACTGGGTGACGTATTACGCTAAACAGCACAAAAAGTGTAAAGAATGTCCCTGTATAAATTATATAAGTTAAGGATAGCAACCATATTACATTATCCCTAACAAATAATGTATTAGTTTTAGATTCTTCAAGATCCCAATTATATATGTATGTTAAAAACATACACATCGTTACAAGAAGCAGTGCTGATATAATAAAGCAAAATTTCATTAATATAGTTTTTTTTACACTTTTCTCTATTACCCTTCCACTATTAATAATTTCATTTTCCGACGAGTAAGTGAGCTTCAAAGTTAATGCTAGATAAATAGCAAACAGTGGAGCAATAATCATCGACAAATTTGAGATTATTTCAGATTGAAAGGAGTATATATGAGAATATACTCCTCTTCCCTTGACTAAATATTTATCGATAAATATTTCAAAGTTAGTTATTGGAACATCGTTAAAAAAAATAATTACAGATATAAATAATAGCAAAACAAATATGAAACTATACGTGAAAAAAAACTCATTCATCGAAAGTTGTGGATACTTTTTTTCCTCAGTCATATGTTTTCCTTTTTGCAAATATTTTTAAATATTCAAATTTATATCATCATCGATAAAATATTGATTCATTTCAAAGGCTGGCTTCGCCGCTTTGTCTTTGCCGACAATACGAGCAGGCACACCTGCAGCGGTGGCATATTCAGGCACAGGTTGAAGTACAACAGAGTTGGCACCAATTTTGGCATATTTGCCCACTTCGATATTACCGAGAATTTTTGCCCCAGCTCCAATCATCACACCTTCTCGTACTTTTGGATGGCGATCGCCGGATTCTTTACCTGTACCACCGAGGGTAACACCTTGTAAGATAGACACATCATTTTCAATTACCGAAGTTTCGCCGACAACAATACCGGTAGCGTGGTCAAACATAATGCCGTGCCCAATTTTGGCCGCAGGATGAATATCCACATCGAAAGCCACTGAAATTTGATTTTGTAAATAAAGTGCGAGTGCTTTTCGATTTTGGTTCCACAAATAATGGGTAATTCGATAGCTCTGAATAGCGTGAAAACCTTTTAGATAAAGCAATGGTGTGGACCACAATTCCACAGCAGGATCGCGGTGGCGCACAGCTTTAATATCACAAGCAGCACAGTCAATGATATTGGGCTCGGCCTGATAGGCTTCTTCAATAATTTCACGTAGAGAAATTGCCGGCATGATCGGGTTAGCCAGTTTATTCGCAAGCAAATAACTCAAGGCACTGCCAAGATTTTGATGTTTTAAAATGGTGGAATGAAAAAAGCTGGCGAGCATTGGTTCGCATTCTGCTAATTCTTTTGCCTCTTGGCGAATGTATTGCCATACTTCTAACGTCATTTTTTCTCCTTATTCGCCTTTTCGTTCACGACCTAATAAGCTCAGTGCGACTTCTTGTGCACTTTTACCACAAAAGAGCATTTGATAAATCTGTTCTGTAATCGGCATTTCCACGCCTTGTCGTTGTGCTAATAAATAAGTTTCTTTGGTGTTATAAAACCCTTCCACCACCTGACCAATTTCATCCATGGCTTGTTGGCTATCAGTCCCTTTACCAAGCATTAAACCAAATCGGCGGTTACGAGATTGGTTATCAGTACAAGTGAGCACTAAATCTCCTAAACCAGACATGCCCATAAAGGTTTGTGTATTCGCTCCCATGGCTACACCTAAGCGAGTAATTTCCGCAATCCCACGGGTAATCAATGCCGTTCTGGCATTGGCACCAAATCCCATACCATCTGAAATACCCGCGCCAATCGCAATTACGTTTTTAATGGCGCCACCTAATTGAACGCCAATCATATCTTGGTTTACATACACCCGAAAATGCTGACTGCAATGAATTCGCGCTTGAAATTCTAAGGCAAACTTTTCATTACGAGAGGCAAGGGTAATCGCTGTTGGTAAACCTTGAGCCAATTCTTTCGCAAAAGTGGGACCTGAAAGCACTGCGGTTGGAATTGCTTTACCTAAGGTTTCTTCCACTACTTCTTGTAGTAATCGGCCAGTGTTACGTTCTAATCCTTTAGTTGCCCAAATTAAACGATGATCAGGTTTTAAGTGCGGTCGAATTTTTAAGAGAATTTCGCCGAAAGCATGGCTTGGCACCACAATTAAAATGTCTTTCGATTGCTCAAGCGCCGTTTTCAAATCCAATTCTAAATGCAAACTTTCTGGAAATTCAATATCAGGTAGAAAACGGCGATTTTGACGTTCCTGTTGCATTTGATTAATGTGCTCGGGATTGTGCCCCCAAAGATAGGTTGGAGAGCCATTGCGAGAAAATGAGATAGCGAGTGCTGTTCCATAAGAACCGCAACCAAGAATGGTAATTGGAGATTGGGATGGGTTCATTTCAATCACCTTTAAAATAAAAGGGCAGACGGTATCGCCTGCCCTTATCACAATTAATGTTGGGTTTCCTGATTTTCTTCCGCTTCGGCTGCTGCTTGCTGCTTGTTCATGTAATCAATGAACAACGCATCGAAGTTTACTGGAGAAAGGTTTAATGCCGGGAATGTACCGCGATTTACTAAGTTAGAAATCAATTCACGTGCATAAGGGAAAAGCATATTTGGGCATTGAGATGTTAAGCAGTGTGCCATTTGAACATCTTCTAAACCGCTGATTGTAAATACGCCAGCTTGTTTTACTTCACAAATAAACGCCACATCACCAGAGTCTTCCATGGTGGTTTCTACGTTGATGTTTAACGTGACTTCGTATAAATCTTCACCCACTTGAACGGCTTCAGTGCTTAAATCAAAGCCGAGTTTTGGTTTCCATTCTTGGTGGAAAATATGAGGAAGATTTGGTGCTTCAAAAGAAACATCTTTTACATAAATACGTTGAATTTGAAGTACTGCTTCTTGTTGCTCTTCAGCTGCTACTTCAGGTTGTTGATTTTGTTCAGACATAGAGGATCCTTACTTATGTTTTTTTACTAATGGTAAATTTGCACCCGCCCAAGCCGCTAAACCGTCTTTTAACACATAAACTTTTTCAAAGCCTTGTTTGGTTAAAAGTTCTGCGGATGTAGCAGAAGAAACACCGTTAACATCCACAATGATAAGCGGTTTTTCTTTGTGATGTTCAATTTTGCCTACATTTTGATTTTTAATTTCAGTTGGAAGCAAGTTGACGCTACCAATGATATGGCCGCGTTGGAATTCATCAATAGGGCGTAAATCAATCACCACGGCTTCTTCATCGTTCATTAAGCGAACCGCTTCAGGGTTGGTGATGACGCGATATTTTTGTGTCGCACTTTTAAAAAAGGTGAAAAGTGTCATAAAAAGGACAGCAAACCATGCGATCGTTAAAAAAGTGTGTTTTTGAGCAAATTCAATTGCTTGAGGAATAAATTCTTGCATGTTGTTCTCAACTTAATTTTGATAATGAATAAGAGTTTATCTTCAGATGAAATAAGGCTTTAAGTATAACCGCACTTTAGTTATCTTTCAAAAAAATTATCAAGGAAACGCAATGTTGGCGAAAGCTTATACAATCGGATCAATAAAAATGTGATCGGGATCATAAATATCTTATCTTTGTGTTTATTCTACGCCTAATTAAGTAGAGAATAGCCAAACTTAGATGATTAAACGTGAAAGGAGACGCGCATGAAATTAAAAAAATTAACGGCACTTATGATGCTCGGATTCGGTTTTTCGGTCGCACAAGCTGCGGAATTACCTAATATTACAATTTTAGCAACGGGCGGCACTATTGCCGGAAGTGGTGAAACTGCAGTTTCTTCTGCTTATAAAGCAGGGCAACTCAATGTTGACGCATTAATTGATGCGGTGCCTGAAATTAAGCAACTCGCGAATGTAAAAGGTGAGCAAATTGTAAAAATTGGTTCACAAGATATGAGCGATGATGTGTGGTTAAAATTAGCAAAAGCGATTAATGCACAATGTAAAGACACCGATGGTTTTGTGATTACTCATGGTACCGATACCATGGAAGAAACTGCTTATTTCTTAGATCTTACTGCGAAATGTGAAAAACCAATTGTATTAGTGGGTGCGATGCGTCCTGCAACAGAAAAAAGTGCGGATGGTCCGTTAAACCTTTATAACGCCGTTGTCGTGGCAACGGATAAAAAATCATCAGGTCGTGGCGTATTAGTGGCGATGAATGGTGAAGTATTAGGTGCACGTGATGTGACCAAAATGAGTACCACTGCAGTACAAACATTCCATTCACCAAACTATGGTACCTTGGGTTATATCCATAACAGTAAAGTAGATTACGAACGTTCGCCTGAAAGTAAACATACCGTAAATACACCATTTAACGTAGATAAATTAGACAGCTTGCCGAAAGTGGGTATTGTTTATGCTTATTCTAATGCACCAATTGAGCCGTTAAATTCATTATTAGATGCGGGCTATCAAGGTATTGTTTCAGCGGGTGTAGGTAATGGTAACGTGAATGCCGCACACTTAGAACGTTTAGAAAAAGCGGCGAAAGATGGCGTTGTGGTAGTACGTTCATCTCGTGTGCCGACAGGTTACACAACGCGTGATGCTGAAGTGGATGATTCTAAATATGGCTTTGTGGCTTCAGGTACATTGAATCCGCAAAAAGCACGAGTGTTATTGCAATTAGCCTTAACACAAACAAAAGATCCAAAAGTGATTCAACAATACTTTGAGGATTTCTAAGAAAGCTATTGAAAGTGCGGTCAGAATTTGAATCAAATTTTAACCGCACTTTCGGATAAAATAGGCTAATCCAAGTAATAAATATAGATAATGCACTAGTTTGTTGTTAATATATGTTCTGGAATTATTCTTAAAATTAATATGGAGAAAATATTATGATTTGGGCTCAACTTTTAGTCGTCCTACTCTTTATTTACCTAGGGGCTAGATTAGGCGGTATTGGTATCGGTTTCATGGGGGGGATGGGTGTTGTGGCACTTTCATTGCTTGGCTTAAAACCGGGCGCCATTCCGTTTGATGTAATTTCAGTTATCATGTCTGTAATCATGGCAATTGCGGCAATGCAAGTTGCGGGTGGTATGGATTTCTTAGTAAAAGTAGCTGAAAAAATCCTACGTAAAAATCCAAAATACATTACCTTCCTTGCACCAACGGTAACTTACTTTATGACTGTACTTGCAGGTACTGGTCACACAGCATTCTCAACACTTCCAGTGATTGCTGAAGTGGCAAAAGAACAAGGTATTCGTCCTTCACGCCCACTTTCTATTGCGGTTATCGCTTCACAAATTGCGATTACAGCCTCTCCAATTTCTGCTGCAGTAGTATTCCTTTCTGCTGAATTAGAGAAAAACTTTGGTTTAAGTTACTTACAATTATTAGGTATTTGGATCCCAACTACTTACGCAGCATGTATGATTACTGCGGTGATTTGTAACTTCCTTGGTAAAGATTTGAAAGATGATGAAGTTTACCAAGATCGTCTAGCAAAAGGTTTAATTACTATGCGTGGCGAAATGCAAATTGAGATCAAACCTTATGCAAAACGCTCTGTCGCAATTTTCCTTATCGCGATTTTAGTGGTCATGCTTTATGCCACTGCAATCAGTAAAACAGTTGGTTTAATTCAAAATCCAATTCTTTCTCGTGATAACGCCATTATCTCTTTCATGCTTGCGACTGCAGCCATTATCACTATGGCATGTAAAGTGGATACTGCAAAAATTACTAATGCGGCAACTTTTAAATCCGGTATGTCAGCGGTAATTTGTGTGCTTGGTGTAGCATGGTTAGGTAATACTTTCGTTGAAGGTCATATCGATCAAATTAAAGCTGTATCAGCTGAGTTCTTACAACAATACCCTTGGAGTTTAGCGGTAATCTTGTTCTTCGCAAGTACCTTACTTTACTCACAAGCTGCAACTGCAAAAGCATTATATCCAACTGCAATTTTATTAGGCGTTTCACCAGAAGCCGCGATTGCAGCATTTGCCGCAGTATCAGCATTATTCATTCTTCCTACTTACCCAACCTTAATTGCGGCAGTAGAAATGGATGATACTGGTTCAACTCGTATCGGTAAATATGTATTCAACCACCCATTCTTAGTGCCGGGTGTGATTGCAATTGCTTTATCCGTGTTATTCGGTTTCTTAATGGCGGGTGCAGTTTTATAATCTCTCATAAAGCTAACATAAATGAAAACCATCTTGTCTGCAGATAAGGTGGTTTTTTTAATGGGGAACTTCTTCTCACTGTGATACTCTAAAGGGCAACCTATTTTTATATATAAGGAAAACCAATGAAGTTATTTAAAATCCTTTTTGCTGCATTAATTGCTTATGTGCCAACAGCATGGTCTGCGGTGGATTATAATATTAAATACAGTTCCAATTATTTAATGCCGGCATATGTGCATTTTAAAGCTGATGGTTCACAGTATTCAGTCAATGCGAAAATTAATATTCCGTTGTACAACATTGTGTTTACTTCTCGTGGTTCACAAACCGCGAGCCAATTTAAAATGGTGAATTATCAAGATGGGCGTAATGGTAAACCTTATGCCATTTCTAAAATTTCACCAACAACCATTGAATACGGTAAAGTGAAAAATGGGTTAGAAACCGAACCGTTAACATTACCGACTTTTGACTTATTCACCATGGCATTTCAGTTGAGCTATTACGATAAATTGCCAACCAGTTTCCAAATCACAAATGGTAAAAAACTTTACCCAATGGAAAATGTGAATGTGAAGAAAGTGGAAAAACAGATCCAATATAACAAGCAAACTGTCACTGAAATCACTTATTCATTTAAAACAGGTAATAAGGATATTATGGTGAAGAAATTCTCAGGTGAACAATTTCCACGTTATATCAAATACACCAGAGATGGTGATGATTATGAGTTAGAGTTTGATGAGTTTGTCAAATAACATCAGATGATAAAAAGAAGCCACGCAAGATTGCGTGGCTTTTTATTTTAGTGTGCATACATAAATACTTGAACGAGAAGAAGTATCGATGAGATAACAAATTGACAGCCCACGATTGGCATGACAAATTTCAGCCATTTATTGAATGGAATACCAAGCATTTGTAGCGTGACAAGGACTAATCCTGTTGGTGCAAGGAACAACATAATATATTGTCCCCAGTTGTAAGCTGATACGACGATATCTCTTGGAATGCCAACAGTATCAGCCAGTGGTGCCATAATTGGCATAGCGAGTACGGCAAGGCCTGAAGAGGAAGGCACAACCAATCCTAAGAAAATGAAGACAATGAGCTGACCAATAATAAAGACACCACCATTCATTCCACCAACAAGATGCGTCATATAATCGAGAATCGTGTCTGAAATCATTCCTTGCTCTAGAATGATATTAACAGCTCGAGCGAGTCCGATAATCAATGCGACGCCGACTAATTCAGAAGCACCATGAGTAAACCCATTTACGACATCTTTTTCAGGCAATCCACTGATAAACATAATAATGATGGTAATGGCTAGGAAGGAAGCCGCCATTTGAGGGAACCACCAACCACCAAACATCACCCCCCATACCATGAGAGGAAAGGCGCCACTAAATAGAATCAGAATCAGTTTTCTTCTAAAGGTAAATTCAACGGTTGCATTCGGATCAATATCTTTCATATAGAGATCATAGAAGGCTTGGCGATCATCATAGGTATAAGAAAATTCAGGATTAGCACGCAGTTTTTTACAGTACCAATACATATAGGCTATGACACAGGTTCCACCAAGAATAAGTCCCAGTGTGCGAAATCCCATCCCTTCAGTAAATGGAATCCCTGCCGCGTTTGAAGCAATAACAACGGAGAATGGATTGATTGTAGAGAAGGCTGTACCCATTGATGCGGCAAGGAATATGGCACCAACACAGACAATAGAATCATAACCTAAGGCTAAAAAGACAGGAACAAGAATTGGGTAGAAGGCTACGGCTTCTTCTTCAATACCACAAGCCGTACCGCCTAACAGCATTAACACGCAGACAGCAAAGACAACAGAGAATTCATTTCCTTTTGTTTTCTTGGTAAGAGACATTAATCCGGCATTGAATGCGCCTGTTTTGTTTATCACACCAATCATTCCACCGAGTATGAAGATAAAAATCATAATATCCGCGACTTCAATGGTGCCATCCACCATGGCGTGAATCATATCGGTAATGCCTTTTTCGTGTTGTTCAATGCGTTGATAGGTATCGGGGATAGCAATCGGCTTTTTGATAATGCCGTTGGTGAAATGAGAAAGTTGAATTTTGATATTGAGTTGATTAAGGGTTTGTTCTGTTGCTGGATAGCTTTGATCGGGAATTCCGTGGGTTTTGACAATAAAGTGATTTTCGGTGCTGTCGTAGGAAAGTTTAGAGTAGGACCCTGAGGGAATAAGCCAAGTAAGACCAATAGCAATAAGAAGAATAATAAAGAGAATGCTAAATGCGGAAGGGAATTTCATCTTTTTCTTTGATGCTTCCATTATGGAGAACTCCTTGTGTTCGGATTAATCAATAAGCCGAGCGCGTATTCTACACAAAATGAGCAAAAAAGCAAAGAGCGATTTTTGAAAGAATGCAATAATAACGGGGTGAGCAATCGTTTACCTGAATTAAATTCTATGTGGTGGGATTTAATTTAAAATTGATTTGTTCAGAAAAATTAGAGGTGTATAGCATTTGATTATAGCGCCTTTATGATTTTTGATTGTAGCTCTTAAAAAAGTACCAAATAGTAAATGCAATGATTGTCACAATCCAATATACCGTAACGTATCCCCATGTACTGATCAATCTGAGTGAAATAAAACCAGCTAAATATGCGCCTAGTAATGCAACAGAAAATTGTAGTGAACTATCCAATGTAGCATAAGCTTTAGATGAATAGTCAAGGATAATAGCCAGCAAGCACGGCACAAGTAATGCGTAAGTAATACTTAATAATAAGATTGGTACAGCGATAAGATAAGGAAAATCTGTGCCGACATATTCAAATAAAATAAATAAGCAGAAGGCAAAAATTTGGCTAAATAATACCCATTGGGTGACGGAAAATCGAGAATATTTTTTGAGTAATAGGCCGCTGAGTGGAGCAAAGGTGATAGCACAAAGGGGTTCGAATACGGAAAGTAATAGCCCAATGTGTTGGCTTCTCCAGCCCAAGGCATTTAGGCGTGGGATGAAACTGCTGACCACCATGCCACTGGGAATAAACACGAGCAACAATAATATCAGCCAGCTGAGCGGAATGTGCGGTTGTCGCCAAAAGTGAAAAAAACGCGTGAATAAAAAACGCAATGGCGGATTTTGCGATTCAGCCGCAACTGTAGGTTCGGAATATAGGCTGATTTGTAGGATCAGCAGTAGCGCAAAAACACTGATTAAATCCACCGCACTTTGCCAGCCGTAATGATGATAAATCAGTAACACCAAACCGCCGCCAAGTATTTTACCCACGCGTCCTGCGATCACCTGAATAACACCGCCAAAGCCACGTTGCTCAAAAGGCAGGATGGCACACGTCAGCCCCAACGCCGCACAACCGAAAAATAGACTGCTTAGGTTCAATAGCACACACGCCACCATAAGCAGTATAAAATCCCGTTGCGGTTGGATGAAATGCAACATGAATAGGGCAATAAAAATGATTAGCGAGGAAAGGCATAACCAACCGCGAAACTGCCCAATACGCTTGAGGCGATAGCGTTCAATTAACGGTGAAATGATGAATTTCGCCATTTCTATTCCACCAAGCAAATAGAACCAACTAAGCTGTTTAAGATCGAACCCCATCTCTTTTAACATGGTGATCAGGCCAATCATATAAAACGCCACTAAACAGAATTTAAAACCGGAGGTAGTGGCAAGGAGTGCCCAATCCTGTTTAGTGAGTGATGTTGCCTTGTTGTTGATATTGCCAAAATGCTGCATAACGTCCTTTTTGTTCTAAGAGTGTTTGATGCGTGCCTTGTTCGGCAATGCAGCCGTTTTCCAACACATAAATGCAATGCGCTCCCACAATAGTGGAAAGTCGGTGAGCGATAATCAACACGGTTTTGTCTTTAACCAGCTGATCCAGTGCTTTTTGCACTGCCAGCTCATTGCGGGTATCCAACGATGCTGTCGGTTCATCTAAAATGAGAATCGGCGCATCTTTTAAAATCGCGCGGGCAATAGCAAGTCGTTGCTTTTCACCACCGGAAAAATTACTCCCAATTTCATTAACTTGCGTTTGATACCCTAGTGGTAATGCCTGAATAAAATCATGGCATTGGGCAAGTTTACAGGCGTGAATCACCTCTTCATCGGTAGCATTGGGTTTTGCCATTCGGATGTTATTTAATACGCTGTCTTGGAATAAATACACGTCTTGAAACACCACAGAAATTAAGCACATGAGTTTTTCTTGACTAACATCCCGAATATCGACACCGCCGATCGTAATTCGCCCTGATTGCGGATCAGCATAACGCAACAACAAGCGGAGTAATGTTGTTTTACCACAACCGCTAGTGCCTACAAAAGCATTGAGGCTGTTAGGTTTTATATCCAGATTAATGTCATTTAGGATAGTTTTTTCGGTATTGTAACCAAAGCGGACATGCTCATAACGAATGCGATAATCTGTGGGTAATCTGCTGCTATGATTTTCCATCAATTCAGGCAATGCCATCAGTTTTTCAAATTTCTCACAGCTGATTACAAAAATTTCTAAGAGTGAAGACATTTGCACAAAGAAGTTCAATACATCCGAAATTCGTGCAATTAAAATCAGCACCGTGGCTAACAATACCCAATGGGCGCTACCGGAAATCACCCAAAATGTGCCAACAATCAATACGGCAATCAGACTGAATTGAATGCTTGAGGTAATAATCAAATTCGGGCGTTCGCCTTTTTTAGTGCCGATGCGTTGAATGTTGGCGACATCTTCAATCACACGGTTGAAAATATGTTGTTTGTTTTCAGTCTGCCCTGTTGATTTCAGAATTTCCAAGCCTTGCACAAATTCAATGGTTTCGCCTTTAAGTCGTTGATTAGCTTCTGCCAAAATACTAAATCCACGACGAAAAGCTTTTCTTCGCCATAAATAAAGTGGCACGATAAGCGGAAAAATAATGAAGATCAACAGCCCAAAGCGGTAATCAAAGAAACAAAGACAAAGGGCGGCAGACACCGGTGTTACGATGCCGTAAATTAGAATACTAATTAAACTGAATGCGTAATTCGTCGCTTCATTAATACTTTGGATGGCAACGGCACTGAGTTCGCCTGCACGAAATCCACTGAGGACGGCAAGAGATACGCGGCGGAGTTTTTCGCCCAGTTGACGTCTCAATTGATATGTCGCCAAAAATGAATCGCCTTTAGTGTCATAATATTCCGCCCAAATGCGGAAAAGGAGGCTGGTGACTAAAAGTCCGCCACACAAAACACTCCAAAAAATGACCGCACTTTGCCCTGCTTCAGTTTGTTCTAATGCCAAAAGCAGCGGATACAGCAAACCGATAGCCACGCCGAATAAGGTTGCAGACAGTGCCGCAAAAGCGAGACAGCGTAAGAATGCGCTTTGTTGCTGTTGGGCGGCGACAAATAAGGCGTGATAAGTTTGCCACAGGCTTTTTACGCGTTGAGTTTCGGGATTAAAGTAAGATTGCATAACATTCTCTAATGTATCGTCCAAGATTTTGCCTGTTGATATTCCGCCCAAAGGATTTGATAGGCAGCATTGGTTTGCAATAAGGCTTGGTGGTTGCCTTGAGCGATGATTTTGCCGTTCTCTAAATAAATAATTTGATCGGCTTGGGTAATGCTAGACAGCCGATGTGCCACCATGATCACTGTTTTATTTTGCATCAGCGCATGAAAGGCCTGCATTAAATCCGCCTCGTTTTTTGCATCGGAAAAGGCTGTGGGTTCGTCTAACAATAAAATCGGGCGATTTTGTAAAAAGGCTCGGGCTATACTGATGCGTTGTTTTTGTCCGCCTGACAATAATTGTCCGCGTTCCCCCACTTTCGTTTGATATTGCTCCGGCAAGGTCATAATAAAGTCGTGAATACGGGCTTGTTTGGCGGCATTGATAATGGCTTCTTCCGTCATATTTTCTATGCCGTAAGCGATGTTTTCGGCAATAGAGCAAGAAAATAAGAAGTTATCCTGAAATACGACCGAACAATATTTCATAAGTTGATCCTGTTCCATATGACGAATATCCGCACCACCTAAGGTGATTTTTCCGCTATCGACATCCCAAAAGCGCAACATCAAATTGAGCAAGGTAGTTTTGCCGGAGCCTGAAGTGCCAATAATAGCGGTAAAACTATTTTGCGGCACACTGAAGTCAATATTTTTCAGTGTTGCTTTGTCGGCATCGTAGCTGAAATTGACCTGTTCAAATTGAACAGCATACCCCTTTGGCGTTTGTAGCGGCAAAAGTGCGGTGGCATTTTCCAACGTTTTTATTTCGTTAATGCGTTCAATGGCGGCGCGGGAGCGTTCCAGCAAATGAAACAGCCCCATGTAAGGATGCATGGTTTCAATTAACCCAGCGGCTAACACTAAAAAGGCAAAAAAGCCAAAGGTGGAAAGCAGCGCAAGTGAGTGTAAATACACGCCTAACACGATCAAAAACAACATGATCGGCATTGGTGTAAAGAGCGAACGGGCAAGACGTGTTGGGGCGCCCACTTTGGCTAAAAAAGCGAAGATGACCTGATTAAAATTTTCTAATGCGGTGCTAAAACGGCTGTACGAACTTTGTCCTGCATCAAAGGTACGAATCGTGCTCATACCTTGAATATACTCAATAATCGCGCTATTGATTCGGCTCACGGCAGCACCGTAATCACGATAATTTAATCGACTTTTTTGCATTAAACGTTGCAGAATCGTAAACAATACAACAAGGAAAATCACCACAGCCAATGCCATTTGCCAATTTAACCAAAACAATGCCGCCAACACGAAAAGCGGTGTGGAATAAGCCTCCGCTTTAAGGGGGGGCGCATCGGCAACAAAGGTGTGCAATTCGTTTACGTCATCGCACAGCACTTTCGTTAAACCGCCTGAACCGATTTCATTGACTTTGCCTAACGATAATTGACTGATTTTTTTCGCAAGCTGTTGGCGTAGCATTTTTTCCAATTCAAAGGCCGCATAATGAGATTTGTCGTGCGCTTTAATTTTGCAGGTGTAATACAAAATGGATGTGGCAAGCAGCGCGAAAATCTGCCAATAAGGAAACGTAAGAGATTGGCTGACGGTAAACACAATGTGGATCATCAAAAGCCAAATCCCGATTTTTAACCCTTGTGCGAAGGTTGCCAACCACATTGAAGCGCGTAATTGCGCGGCAACAGGTTGGCAAATTTGTTGGTGCTGCTTACTCATTGCTTAGAATCTTAACTCGGTAGAAAGCCCAATTTGGCGTTCTGGTTGACGGGTAATGTCGCCTGAGCGCGGTACGAGTAAGATATCTTTGCGTGAGTTAAGCACGTTGTCGGTATAGAGCGTGATTCTGGCATGCTTAAAGTCGTACGCTAAATAAACATCAAGTTGGTCATAATGTCCTACTTTACCATTGGCTAAGTTGTCGGCAGTGGAATAATAACTGCTGTTGTAGCTGTAATTGGTGCCAATTTCTAGGTGGTCAAGAAGACGATAATTGGCCCCCACTTTTCCGCTGAAACTCGGTGCGCGAGCGAGTTTATTCCCTTCAATGCTGCTGTTTGGATAACGTTTAATATCGGTTTTTAACATCCCGATGCCCGCATTGAGTGCCAGTTTCTCCGTGGCCTGCCATTCGGTATTTATTTCCGCGCCATAGGTAACGACCTTATCGGCATTGCGGATCACGATGGAATTTGGACCAAGAGTGAACGGTAACTGCATGTCTTTGTAGTCGTTATAGAATAGGTTGCTGTTAATGCGTAGGCGTTTATCTGCGGATGTCCAACGATGATAAAGTTCGTAGTTCCAGACATATTCCGCGTCATATTCATAGCTGGTGTACGGCACACCGAAAGTCACACCGGCACCACCTGGGTTATAACCTTTGCCTACTTTAAAGCCTAAGCGTTGATCATCGTTAATTTTCCATGCAATGTCTGCTTTTGGCAGGAAGACATTGTATTTTTTATCCCGGTTGATGGAAAACATCGCACTTTTGCCTTTACGCTGATGATGTTCCTGTTCATAGCGGGCAGAAAGCGTCAATTCAAACGGAATATCCGGTGTAAAGGTAATTTCACCAAAGGCCGCCTTGGTTTTCGTTTTATCATTAAAATTTGTCGTAATCGGCGTGCGAGCAATGCGTCCGTTGAGCATCGTAACACTTTCATCTTGTTTCGCATTGAAATAGAACAAACCGAATAACCCACGGTATTTTTCGTTTTCGTATTTTACAATGGGTTCAATTTGGAATTCATTGCCATCAACACGAGCCGGAACACCTCGACGATTTGGCGGCAATGCGGTGTTGAATGGCGAAGTTGTTTTTCTATCGTGAATAAAGTGGGTATAAACCAATTTATTTTCCCATTTCCAATGCTCTGAGAGTTGATAACCAATGTCCCAAATAGTGCTGGCAGAGCGTGTTTGGAATACCGGGCGTTCCGGCGTGTAACGTGGTGAATTAGGTTGTAACTCTGTTTCGCTTTGTGGTGCTCGCGCGTTTAAATGATTGAACGTTAAACGGCTATAGAGATCTGGCAACGCAGACGGCGTCCAGAGTAATTTGGCGCGGGTATTGGTGGCTTTAAACCAACGCGGGTTGCCGACGGGATCGTAATGTGGTAAATCTACAGCAGTTTCCCGTTGCTGATGATCTACGCTTAAACGAAACGCTAATTCGTCTTTCACTACAGGACCAGAAATTAGGGCCGCCGTTTGTGCCAATCGATGATTCCCCATATTTAATTTCGCAGCACCTTCCCATTCTTGCGTTGGGTCATTGCTGGTCATGACCACCGCACCGGCAATGGCATTACGCCCTTGGGCATAGCTTTGTGCTCCACGATAGATTTCCACCTGTTTCATATCCCAGAGGGATTTTGTACCGAACGCCAGTTCGTTATAGCTGGAAGTTCTACCATCAATTTGCATATTTAAACGTGGACGTGAACCGGCAAAAAATGCTACCGCACCGACCGCCGGGCCAGAACCGTCAACGCCGCGCACTGTAGGTAAATCATTGCCCAAGCCGGTGTCTAAAATATTTACATCGCGTTTTAATAATTGGGTCGCAGACAGTAAATTAGCTTCTCGTTTGAATTGATCACCAGTTACCACTGTTGTGCTTGAACCAGTCGAAGATTGACTACGTTCAAATTTCTCACCGGTCACTGTGATTTCGTCTAGTACTGTGGTCTGCTGACTTTCTTCGGCATGGGTAGAAAAAGAGTAGGCACTCATCAGGCAAAGGCTAATGAGGCTGAGTCGTGGGGATAACTTGTTCATGGGTTCTCCTAGGCTTCATTTTAGTTTAAAGTTTACACTTTTTGCATTAACTAATTAATAATGTAAACCTAACACAATCACAATACGAAAGTAAATAAGAATTTTTCTCAAATTTGACATTTGACAATTAAAGGCTTTCGGCTATGTTATTGCTACTTAAGGAGTTGGTTATGAAAAAAGATGTTTTACTAAAACAGATTGCGACTAAATTGTTTTATGAACAAGGCTGGGTATTAACCTCTGTAGCAGAAATTTGTCGGGTAGCAGATGTAAGTCGAGTAACGTTTTATAAATATTTTCCTACTAAGCAGGCACTTGTGAAGTGTATCTTTGAAGAACAGAAAAATAAGATGCGAGAAGATTTTGATAATTTGCTAGATACTCAATCAGATCTAAGTAAAATTATTACAAAAATTTTATCAATGCAGCAAGATTCTATGGAAACGTTATACTCAGTACCAGTTTTACATGATTTACATCACGAACAGGATAGAGAATTACGGGTTTTTTTTAAAGAAATGGAAGAAGAGAAGTATCAATACATGCATTATTTTTTTGGTACTTTACAAAAACGCAAGATTATCCGTGATGATTTCCCTACCATGTTAATTGATCTCTTTATTCAGAAAATAGATGAAATATTAAATTCTGCCAGCCTCCAATCCAACTATAAAGGAAGGGAGCAAAAGCTTTTTAAAGATGTATTACAACTTTTTATATGTGGTATTCGATATTGATAGATGATTGTTTTTATATTTATTTGTACTTAGTCTAAAAAGAAACACGGAATTAACCGTGTTTACTTTCAAAATTTGAAATATCCTTGGACATTTCATCCAACATTTCATAACGTTTTCGGTACATGGAACGTTTTTTGCTGGCGATTTCTTCCAGTGGTTTGCGGGCGATTTCAAGCGGTAATTGCCAATATTGACCAGTTAATTGCCCTTGATTTTCTTGCCAGAATTCATCGTAGTTGAATAGGATTTTACTGCGCGCAGATAAACGGTATTTACCTTGTGAAGTGTGAGGGATACCGATTAATTCACATTGCCATTTTTTAGCTAACAAGCGGAAAACATTCATCAACATAAACATCGGGCGAACACCGTGTAATTCTTTTGTGGCTTGTTTCACAGCTTCTTGCGCCTCTTCATAAGAAGGGCCTTGAATTGAGGCGATAAGTAATTTATTTGGTTTTAAGAAGGTGAAAGAAGCATCATAAATGCTACGCCCATTATTGTCTTTTAAGTTAATGGAAAAATAACCTTCGAAAGGGTCAATCTGGTTGATATTGAAATAGATATCAAGTTGATCCGTTAATTGTGCTAATAAAAGGGATTTTTCTTGGAGTAGTTTTTTACAAAATTCTACGCCCATTTTTTCTTCAAGCATTAGCAGATTATTGGTAATGGCATTGAGTCGATCGGTTGCAGAAAAACGTTTGTCACAATAGGTCGCGAGCAATGCATTAAAACGATATGGATTTTGTTGAAAAAGTGGAATCCAGGTTTGATGAGTATTTAAGAAATCAACCAAAGCATCACATTGTTTTTTTAATAAAAATTTGCGTCCGTAATAACGGGCTTTATCCCTTAATTGTTTTTTTAATGGATGATTACAAGAATCGGGTAGTAATTCTTGAAAGGTCGCGAAAGTAATAGTTTGTTTTGCTGTCATAGTGGATAAAGTGCGGTTATTTTTTCAAACGTTTTTTATTGGGTAAAATCATGCTGATTTTTGACCGCACTTATTGTACCTGTATTCCATGGTTTTTCCAATTAACCATCAATAAAGGTGGTTCTTTACTTGCCTATTTCTCGATTTCTCCTTAATATGCCAAATCCTACCTTGAATTTATGCAACTCATCCCCATATTCAATAAAATTATAGAATTGATGTAAGAGAGATAATTATGAACGCCAAAAGAACTCAACAACGTACACTTCCAGTATTGCCATTACGGGATGTTGTCGTTTTCCCTTATATGGTGATGCCACTTTTTGTTGGGCGTGCAAAATCGATTAGCGCCCTTGATGAAGCCATGAATGAGGGCAAACAATTATTATTGGTGTCACAAAAGCAAGCAGATTTAGAAGAACCTACCGTTGATGATGTATTCGATGTCGGGACGATTGCGAATATTATTCAACTATTAAAATTGCCAGACGGCACGGTGAAAGTGTTGGTGGAAGGGCAGCAACGCGCAAAAATTAATCAATTAAATGATGGTGAAGACCATTTTTCTGCGGAAGTCACGCCGATTGAAACTACATTTGGTGATGAAAAAGAATTAGATGTGGTGAAGGCCGCTGTTTTAAATGAATTTGAAAGCTATCTTCAACTCAATAAAAAAATTCCTGCAGACGTTTTAGGTGCATTACAACGCATTGATGATGCCGATCGTTTAGCAGATACCATGGCTGCACATATTCCAGTAACTGTTCGCCATAAACAAAGCGTATTAGAGCTTGCAGATGTGCAAGAGCGTTTAGAATACTTGCTCGGCATGATGGAATCTGAAGCAGATATTCTTCAAGTTGAAAAACGCATCCGTGGCCGAGTGAAAAAACAAATGGAGAAAAGCCAGCGTAACTATTATCTTAGCGAACAAATCAAAGCGATTCGCAAAGAAATGGACGAAGGCGAAAGCGAAGATACCATTGATGAAGTTGAACAACTTCGTCAAAAGGTTGAAGCTGCAGGTATGCCAGCAGATGTGCGTGAAAAAGTAGAGAGTGAGTTACAAAAACTCAAAATGATGTCAGCGATGTCTGCGGAAGCAACGGTGGTGCGTAGCTATGTTGAGTGGATGCTTCAAGTGCCATGGCATAAACGTACTAAAGTGAAGAAAGATATCGCAAAAGCACAACAAGTCTTAGATGCGGATCACTACGGTTTAGAACGTGTGAAAGAACGCATTTTAGAATACCTTGCGGTGCAAGCACGTTTAAACAAAATCAAAGGTCCAATCCTTTGCTTAGTCGGGCCACCAGGGGTAGGTAAAACCTCACTAGGTCAATCTATTGCGAATGCCACAGGTCGTAAATATGTGCGTATGGCATTAGGTGGAGTACGTGATGAAGCAGAAATCCGTGGTCACCGTAAAACTTATATTGGTGCATTACCGGGTAAATTGATTCAAAAAATGGCAAAAGTTGGCGTGAAAAACCCACTCTTCTTGCTTGATGAGATCGATAAAATGTCTTCGGATATGCGTGGTGATCCTGCGTCAGCCTTGTTAGAGGTGCTTGATCCAGAACAAAATACTACCTTCAATGATCACTATCTTGAAGTGGACTACGATTTGTCTGATGTAATGTTTGTGGCAACCTCAAACTCCATGAATATTCCCGGTCCATTGTTAGACCGTATGGAGGTGATTCGTCTTTCTGGTTATACCGAAGATGAAAAACTCAATATTGCGATGCGTCATTTGTTGCAAAAACAAATTGAACGTAATGGATTGAAAAAAGGTGAATTAACCATCGAAGAAAACGCCATTTTAGATATTATCCGTTATTACACCCGTGAAGCTGGTGTGCGTGGATTAGAGCGTGAAATCTCTAAAATCTGTCGTAAAGCGGTGAAGAATTTATTGGTCAATCCAAAAGTGAAATCCATTACCGTTAATTCAGATAACTTGCATGACTATCTTGGTGTGAAACGTTTTGAATTCGGTAAAGCGGATACGCAAAACCGTGTAGGCGAAGTAACAGGCCTTGCATGGACAGAAGTGGGCGGTGACTTACTGACCATTGAAACCGCTTCAGTAGTAGGTAAAGGCAAATTGACCTTCACCGGTTCATTGGGCGATGTGATGAAAGAATCTATCCAAGCTGCGATGACTGTAGTCCGTGCACGTGCGGAAAAATTGGGTATCAATTCTGAATTCCATGAAAAACGTGATATTCATATTCACGTGCCAGATGGTGCTACACCAAAAGATGGTCCAAGTGCAGGTATCGCAATGTGTACCGCATTAGTTTCTTGCTTAACGGGTAACCCAGTGCGTGCCGATGTCGCGATGACTGGTGAAATCAGCTTACGCGGTAAAGTATTACCAATCGGTGGATTGAAAGAAAAATTACTTGCGGCACATCGTGGTGGTATTAAAACTGTATTGATTCCAAAAGATAACGTGAAAGATTTGGAAGAAATTCCAGATAACGTAAAAGAAAATCTTGCGATTCATGCGGTAGAAACCATTGATGAAGTGTTAGGCTTAGCGTTAGAAAATCCACCCGAAGGCATTGAGTTCGTAAAAGTGGAAACGAAAGCGAAAGCACCACGCCGTAAAGCTGCGACTAAAACAGCAAGAGCGGTCAATTAATGACTCATTTTTAGGGCTTGTGAAAACAAGCCCTTTTGACTTTTAATTATGCAAAAATTTCCCCCTCTTTCCCTTTATGTGCATATTCCCTGGTGTGTGCAGAAATGCCCTTATTGTGATTTCAATTCGCATGCACAGAAAGGCGCAATTCCTGAACAAGAATATGTGCAACATCTGATCGCCGATCTTGAGGCAGACTTAGAGAAATATCAGGCTAGTATTCAAAATCGTCCACTCCATTCAATTTTTATTGGTGGTGGCACGCCGAGTTTATTTTCAGCGGAAAGTATCAAGTTGTTATTGGCAGAAATTCAACGTCGCATTCCTTTTTCCGAGAATATTGAAATAACTATGGAAGCCAATCCTGGCACTGTCGAAGCGGAGCGTTTTAAAGGCTATGTGGATGCTGGCGTAACGCGTATTTCCATGGGCATCCAAAGTTTTAATGACGATAAATTACAACGTTTAGGGCGTATTCATAATGCAGCGGAAGCTAAAAGTGCGGTCAGTTTGGCGAAAGTTTCTGGGTTAAAAAGTTTCAATCTAGATTTAATGCACGGTTTGCCAAATCAAACACTTGAGGAAGCCTTAGATGATTTACGACAAGCTATTAAGCTTGCACCACCACATCTTTCTTGGTATCAACTCACCATTGAACCCAACACCATGTTTGCTTACCGTCCACCTACATTGCCGGATGATGATGAGCTTTGGGATATTTTTGAGCAAGGTCACCAACTTTTAACCGAAGCCGGTTATCAACAATATGAAACATCCGCTTATTCGAAACTGGGCTTTCAGTGTCAGCATAATTTGAATTATTGGCGATTCGGGGATTATTTGGCGATAGGCTGTGGCGCACATGGAAAACTCACTTTCTCAGATAGAAAAATTTTACGTTTTTCTAAAACAAAGCATCCAAAAGGCTATTTGCGTGGTGAATATCTTTATGAAGAAAAAAACGTGGAAAAAAATGACCGCGCTTTTGAGTTTTTTATGAATCGCTTCCGCTTACTGGAAGCGGTGCCAAAACAAGAATTTGAGCATTATACGGGGCTTTCGCAAAGTGCGGTCAAAAATCAAATTGATTTTGCCATTCAACAGAATTATATCGTCGAAACACTGGATTCTTGGCAGATCACCGAACACGGGAAATTGTTTTTGAACGAGCTGTTAGCGCTTTTTTTAGATGAATAAAATTTTTTCATCATCACGAATAAATTTTTACACTTGTTTATTTAATAGTGTCGTATTAAAGTAAGGTAAACGTTTACGTTGTTATCCACGATTTAAAAGGGAGAGAAAAATGGACCAATTAGAAATGAAAAAATTAGCGGCACGTGCGGCGTTAAAATATGTTAAGCCCGATACCATTGTTGGCGTGGGAAGTGGTTCAACAGTGAATTGTTTTATTGAAGCCTTAGGTGAATTAAAAGATCAAATTCAAGGCGCGGTAGCAGCATCTAAAGCCTCAGAAGAATTATTACGTAAACAGGGCATTGAAGTATTTAGTGCTAACGATGCATCAAGTTTAGATATTTATGTGGATGGCGCAGATGAAATCAATCCACAAAAAATGATGATCAAAGGCGGCGGTGCGGCACTGACTCGCGAAAAAATTGTGGCCGCTTTAGCGAAAAAATTTATTTGTATCGTGGATTCTAGTAAACAAGTGGATGTGTTAGGCAGCACATTCCCATTGCCAGTAGAAGTGATTCCAATGGCACGTTCACAAGTTGGTCGTAAATTAGTTTCTCTTGGTGGTGCGCCAGAATATCGTGAAGGCGTGGTGACTGATAACGGCAACGTGATTTTAGATGTACATAACTTCGCTATTTTAAATCCAGTGGAAATGGAAAAAGAATTGAATAATGTCGCAGGTGTAGTAACAAATGGTATTTTTGCCTTACGTGGGGCGGATATTGTGATTGTCGGTACACCAGACGGCGCAAAAATTATTGATTAATAAAAATAAGGAAGCAAACATGACAAACAAAGTCTCACTCGACAAATCAAAAATTAAATTTGTGCTATTAGAGGGCGTGCACCAAAGTGCATTAGATACCTTACATGCGGCGGGCTACACCAACATCGACTTTTACAAAAAAGCTTTAGATGGTGATGAGCTAAAAGAAGCGATTAAAGATGCGCATTTTATCGGCTTACGTTCACGTACCCAATTAACTGCAGAAATGATTGAAGCTGCACCGAAGCTTATTGCTATTGGCTGTTTCTGTATCGGTACCAACCAAGTGGATCTTAATGCAGCCCAAATGCGTGGGATTCCGGTATTTAATGCACCGTTCTCTAATACACGTTCTGTGGCTGAACTAGTGTTGGGTGAGATTTTGCTCTTAATGCGCAATATTCCTCAAGCGAATGCAGATGTACATCGTGGTTTATGGAATAAATCTGCCGTGGGTTCTCATGAAGTGCGTGGAAAAAAATTAGGTATCGTGGGTTACGGCCATATCGGTTCGCAATTAAGTATTATTGCGGAATCTCTAGGGATGGATGTGTATTTCTACGATATTGAAAGTAAATTACCATTGGGTAATGCAAAACAATTACACACACTTGAAGAGTTATTAGGTTCTTGTGATGTGATTTCGCTCCATGTGCCAGATTTACCTTCAACCCGTAATTTAATGAGTGCGGAACGTATTGCACAATTAAAACAAGATTCTATTTTGATCAATGCGGCACGTGGTACGGTAGTGGATATTGATGCTTTAGCAGCAGCACTTGAACAGGGTAAAATCCGAGGTGCGGCGATTGACGTATTCCCTGTTGAACCAGCTTCAATCAATGAAGAGTTTGTTTCTCCATTACGTAAATTTGATAATGTGATTTTAACCCCTCATATCGGTGGTTCAACCGCGGAAGCACAAGAAAACATTGGTTTTGAAGTCGCGGGTAAATTTGTGAAATATTCAGATAACGGCTCAACTCTTTCTTCCGTGAATTTCCCAGAAGTTTCTTTACCAGAACACGTCAGTGCAAAACGTTTACTTCACATTCACGAAAACCGCCCAGGTGTATTAAACAAACTGAACCAAATTTTCGTCGAAGCTAATATCAATATTGCAGCACAATATTTACAAACCGATCCGAAAATTGGTTATGTTGTGGTGGATGTTGAAACGGATGATGCATCACCATTATTAGCTAAACTCCGTGAAATTGAAGGTACAATCAAAGCACGTGTGTTGTATTAATTTGAAAAATTAAGCAAAAACTGACCGCACTTTGTGTGGGATGGAAAGCAAAATGGGCAAGGTAAGTGATTTTACGTTGCCCATTTTTATTAACTGTTTGTAGCTTAAATTTTTATTTGATCATCGCCTTAAATAGATTGCGGCGATCAGAATTAAATGTCGGCTGTGCGGTTGGTATGGATAAAATCATACGCAAACAGTCTTGCGTCAGTTGAACTGCTTGCTCATTAGTCAGATTTGGATCGAGTGGTGAATGTAAGGAACAACTTAAATATTGCGGTACATTTTCAAGACTACTAACGGTGAAAGTAAGTGCTTTGTAAGGCAGTTGCACAGTGAGTTTATTACCTAATTCACGTGGTTCCCATTGTTGTTGAGGGCCAGGTAGAATCACCACACTCATCATCCATGGCGTTAATACTGTGCCAATCCATTGGTCTTCGAATAAAACAAATTTAGGGCAGAAACACTCGATGCCTTTGTGATAAAAAGGGAGATCTTGCATTTCAGGTACAATGTTTTGCATTTCGGCAAGGAAAATCTCCGTTGGGTTTTCTTCAAAGCCAGAAACAGAGTTTAAAAGTGTGGTAGAGTTTTTACTCGTAAATCCTGAAGATTTACTCGCTCCTTCAGAGCCGTTGGCAAAGCCAACGTTCAAAAAGCTTTGCTTTTTGTCAGGTGTTTTTTCGTGTCGATACATGGTTTATTTTTCAATATTAATAAGATTAAAGAATTGTGGAGAAACCTTAAAGAAAATTCCCCTCTTTTGTAAAGAGGGGTTAGGGGAGATTTAACACTTGTCTCGATTAATTAAGTCAAATCTCCCTCAGCCCCTCTTTTCTAAAGAGGGGAGTCTAGATTCAAACCATATTCAGCAATTACTTGATTTAACGTTTCAAAAACCTTTGGCAACACATTTTGTATCGTTTCAGTCAAGCCAATTCCAGATTCTAGCGATTCTGGTTGGATGCCGATGAGACAAAGGTATTTGGGGAATTCGTCCGTTAATTTCATTGCAGAAAGTACATCACAAATGCCGAGTTGGTGTGGCGAAATTTTGCGAGAGAAAAAGGTGGGCACTTGCTCGTCATGTAACACGACAATCTCACCTGGCTGTTTGTTAGCAAGCACGGCATCGACAATAATCAAATGCTCGCGATTTGCCATCGCATCCAGTAATTCCATGCCACAAGTACCACCATCGATAATGTCAAAGTGCGGTTGAATTTCAGGGCGTTTTTCAAGCTCCTGCACCACGCGCACACCGACACCTTCATCACTTAACAAAATATTGCCGACGCCAAGAATTAACGGCTTCATTATAACACCTTCACTTCAGTCACTTCGCCGTTTTCGGTATTAACGACGTGTACGGCACAGGACATACAAGGGTCGAAAGAGTGAATGGTTCTAACCACTTCCAATGGTTTAGCCGGATCTGCCACCGGTGTACCAATAATGGAAAGTTCATAAGGACCCATTTGGTCTTGTTCATTACGCGGTCCAGCATTCCATGTGGATGGTACAACGGCTTGGTAGTTTTCAATGCGACCGTCTTTGATGACAACCCAGTGAGAAAGCATACCACGTGGTACTTCACCGAAACCAACACCACGGAATTCACCGCTTGCTGGAATATCTGTTTTGATATACGCCGTCATATCACCTTTAGCGATATTATCAATGAGCATTTGCCATTGAGCACTTAAAATGTCGTTGATCGCACAGCAATGCACGGTACGACCGATAATACGTCCAAGGGTGGAATGTAATTGATCGGTAGTTAACGTGTTACCAGTCAATTTTTCATAAATGCCTTTTAATTCATTGAAGTGGTTGACAGTTGGCGTGTCATTCGCAGCCAAACCACACATTAAATAGGCGAGAGGACCGACTTCGACAACTTTACCGTAGAATGTTGGCGCTTTTACCCAAGAGTATTTGCCATCATCTTGCCAGCCGGTGTATTTCGGACGAGTTAAACCCGCCCAAGGTTCTAATGGTTCATCATCTTCGTACCAAGCGTGTTTACCACTTTCTTTAATTCCTTTTACAACGAACTCATCTTTTTGTTGGTCGATTGCACGGAAAGTCGATAAATCGCCGTTTTCGATATAACCACCTTTTAGCATGAATTTAGAGTTATCTGCATCAATTGGGTATTCTGGCACAGATAAGTAGTTGCCTGATGTTTTACCTAAGCTTAACCATTCAGGATAGTAAGCGGCAAATACTGCCGCATCTACTTTATACACTTGGTTGATGAAGTCAGTTAAGCGGTCGATACAAGCTTTCACGAACATGAGACGTTCTTGGTTTAGTACTGCTTGGGAATCTAAGTTAATTGGGTTTGCTACGCCACCAATCGCTAAGTTTTGAATATGTGGTGTTTTACTACCGAGTAATGCCACTACGCGGTTAGCATCACGTTGACATTCAAGGGCCTGCAAATAGTGCGCGACGGCAATGAGGTTGACTTCTGGTGGAAGTTTCATTGCAGCATGACCGAAGTAACCGTTAGCGAAAATACCGAGTTGTCCGCTATCCACTAATGCTTGGATTTTTTTCTGTACGTTGCGGAATTCGTTAGCACTGTTTAATGACCATGTAGAGACACCTTTTAGCATATCTGCCGCTTTTTCAGGATCAGCTTGTAGCGCAGCGGTGATATCCACCCAGTCCATCGCGGAGAGTTGATAGAAATGCACGATATGGTCGTGAATGCTGTGCGCCGCAAGAATCATGTTACGAATGTACTGTGCATTGACAGGTACTTTAGCACCGATAGCATCTTCTACAGCACGTACGCTGATAATTGCATGTACTGTGGTACATACGCCACAGATACGTTGCATAATCATCCATGCATCACGTGGGTCGGCACCTTTTACGATATTTTCCATACCGCGCCACATGGTACCTGATGACCAAGCATTGGTGACGACACCGTTTTCAATTTCGCAATCAATACGTAAATGACCCTCAATACGGGTAATTGGGTCAATTGAGATACGTTTTTTTTCTGACATTATTCTGCTCCGCTAACTTTTTTGCTGAATGCCGCTTTTTCGGCAATAATTTTTTCTGAGTCTTCGGTATGTTTTTCTTTAAATACCGGTAATACAGGGAATAAACGAATGATTAAAATATAGGCACATACTTCAATCGAAACGAAACCGATTGAAATAAGCAATTCTTCCGCAGATGGGAAATATTGGTAGCCGTTGCCCGGATTATACATGATAAGCGAATAGTTCATACGCCATAATGCCGCACCGAGTAACATGCTTAATGCCGAAATAAATAACCAACGGGAATCTGATTTTTTCTCCCCAAGGAAGAGGGTTAGTAATGGTAATACCATCAACCAGACTTCCATCCAGAACATCCATGCTTCAAATTTAGTTAATTTATCGAAACCCACAACCATTTGCAGTTTGTCGTGATAAATCAATTCACCAAAACGCACCGCTAAGAAACAGAAAATTAATCCTGCGGTAACGCGTGCCAATTGCGTAAATAAATGACGTTCATCTGGTGTTTTTCCTGCAAGACCCGCTTTAACTAAAGAACCCTCAAAAATCACAATAGAGAAGCCCATAATGAAAGCTGTCAGCAAGGAGAGAATTGGTAGTGCTTCATAGCTTTGCCATACCGGATGGACTTTGTGACCAGCTACAATCATCAAGGAACCCATTGAAGATTGGTGCATCATTGGTAACAAGGCACCCAAGGCAATAATGAAAAACATGATTTTATTCAGTTTATTAAACCATTTTTTCAAGCCGAAGAAACCAAGCCATACAGGGGCAAATTCTAGGGTCACCACGATGATATACACCGTCATACAAAATGCTGTTTCAAATAGAACAGAGTTCGTGTTGAACTGCCCTGGAATGTAGAAATACGGTAAATGCCAATAACGTCCCATATCAATAGTGATAGATAAACCACCAAGGGAATAGCCGAATAAACTTGCAAGCAATGCTGGGCGAACAAGAGCGTGATATTTCCCTTTATTGAAAATATACACGGTCCAAGCGAGTGCCCAACCGCCACAGGCAAATCCTGTACCGACAAGTAAGTCAAAGGCAATCCATAAACCCCAAGGATAACCGCCATTAAGTGCGGTCACGGAACCGATACCAAAAACCAAACGTTTTAAAATTAATAAAGCGCAAAGCACGGCAAGGGGCGCAAAAAAGAGAATGGCGGCAGAAATCAGGCGACCGCCTACCGGACGTGGATTACTCATGATGCTCATCCTCCGCTTCTTCGATTTCCTTGCGTGCCTGACGCATAGCTTCTTTTTGTGCTGCAATACGCTCAGCGATCTTATCGCCATGCATATTTTTGTAAGTCATAAAGGTTAAACCAGCCAGTGCGACTAATGGCAATGCTAAACCGCGATATAAGAAGTGTTGTAAATGCGCCGCACGAGAACCTGTTGCAACTTCATCTAAGTCCGGTAAACCAAGGTTAGCAAAAGGCACACCACTTAAGGCGAGTACCTGTGTGCCACCACCTTCTTTTTCACCGTAGATGTGATATTGATATGCCGGCACGGTAGCACGGTATTTATCTGTACTATTAACGTGTTGACGTGGGTAATCATATTCAGTACCACGTAATAAGCTTAAACGACGTTTTGCTTCCGCCAATAATTCTTCACGCGTACCAAAAATAATGGCACCAGTCGGACAAACATGACAGCAACCAGGCAATTCACCTTTATCTAAGCGTTCAATGCCTTTTTGGTTACAGAGTTCACATTTACTGATTTCACCGAACGGATTGTCGTAGTCGTATTTTGGTACATCAAATGGGCAACCTACCATACAATAACGGCAACCAGTACAAATATCGGGATCATATTTCACGATACCCGTTTTTGGATCTTTGGTGAGTGCTTGAACAGGACAAACGGCAACGCAGTTAGGGTCAACGCAATGCATACATTGTTTTTTCACATAAGCATAGCCATTTTCTGTTTTGTCTTTATTTGTGCCGTCGCCATCACTCCATACTTGAATTACGTTACGAGTAAATGGCGTGAGTTTGTCGTTATTTGACCAAGTTTGATCACCTTTTGGATTCACGGGTGTGTGGTTCACGTTTTGACATTCAGCCACGCATGCTTGACAACCTACACAAAGGGTAGAGTCGTAAAGCATTCCTAGTGCGCCGGGAATAGGCTCAACCGCTTCCGATGCCTGCACATTTGATACAGGCAAAGTAGATGCGATTCCGCCAAGCATACCCGCTTTTAGAAATTTTCGTCTATCCATTATTATTTACCTGTATGTTCTTCTTTCTCTGCAGCTTTAGCTTCAGAACGGGCTTTATGTTGAGCGCTTAATTCGCGTAAGGTCACAACACTCACACCGGCTAGGATTGCAGCTGCGCCGCCTAATAAACCAATGGCGGTCATGGTTGCACCTGAACCTTCGGTGTTATTAACATCTGGTTTTTCAACGCGTGGTGTAGGGTTTTCTACGCCCGCTAATTGGAAAATACCTTTGGTAAAGCCTACACCTTTTTCGTTACAACCATAGCAAGGGTGCCCGATACCAACCGGCCAGTTATTACCACCGACATCACAGAATTCTAAGGTAGAGCAGTTGCCGTAAGTTTCTGGCCCTTTACAACCAAGATGATATAAACACCAACCGTTGCGGTGGCCGTAATCACCGTATTCTTTGGCAAAACGTCCAGCATCGAAGTGCGGACGACGATAGCAGTTTTCGTGAATTAAGCGATCGTAAGCGAATAATGGACGATTTAATTTGTCCATTGCGGGTAGTTTCTTATAAGTAAGAATATAAGCGACAGTTGCAAGGAAGTTATGTGGATTTGGTGGACAGCCAGGAATATTGATCACCGGTGTGACTTTTGGTAAGACTTCAGATAAGCTGCTTGCGCCAGTTGGGTTACCACCGCTAGAAGGTACACCACCCCATGCTGCACAAGAACCGATCGCAATAATCGCGGCAGCCCCTTTAGCAGCTTCTTGGATGTGTTCTACAATCGGTTTACCTGCTACCATACAATAGACGCCGCCGTCTTTCACCGGAATAGATCCATCTACGACTAAAACATATTTTCCATAATACTGTTTAATTGCATTGTGTTTGTTATCTTCAGCTTGCTCCCCGAAGGCTGCAGAGAGGGTTTCGTGGTATTCTAAGGAAATCATTTCCAATACCAAGTTTTCTACTGTTGGATGGGTGGCACGTAGCAAGGATTCAGTACAACCCGTACATTCTTGCGCACCAATCCATAATACTGGTGGGCGTTTAGGTTCGGTTAAAGCAGCGGTCATTTCTGCACCCGCTTTTGAACTTAACCCCATAGTCGCCGCAAGTGCGGTACATAACTTCATAAAATCCCGACGAGAAACTTCTGCTAAAGCAGAAAATAATCCATCACTTCGTTGCATATAATCACTCCAATTGGCACGTTACTTGTATGGTTAATCTAGCTATGATATGCCTTGATGGAGGAACTTTATTTGATCAGAATCAAAAACACCCTTATTTTCCTTACAAAATAAAAGGGTAAGTGATTGTTTTTATTTTGATTATTGAGAATGATTGTTATTTATTGTAGCTTTCTTCACTTGAAGCATATGTTATTGCACGTTATATTTTTAAATTAAAAGAAATGCTTTTGTTACCCTAAAAGAGAAATAACCAAGTATGAAGATATGCTTTATCGTTTATATTCAAACTTTGGATTAAAAATCTTTTTAAACATTGACCAAAATTAATCTTGTTGAAGTGAGAAAAATGGGCAACAAAGATTATTCTATTTTGCTCATTTGGATAGATTAGTTATTAGCTGTTTGTGATTTTTTACGTTCTAAGCGTAGTACACCTAAATGTGTCATATAGCAACAGAAAATACAGCCTGCTACAGCGAATAATAAGAGGTAGCAGCCCGCATCCCAACCGAATTTATCAGCCAAAATACCAAATAATGCAGTACCAGAGAAACTACCTAAAATGTAACTTAATAAACCACGTAAACCCGTTGCTGAACCTGCTGCGAAAGAAGGAACTAGCTCGATAGTTTGAAGTGAAGATAAGAACATTGGAACATAAATTAAGCATCCAATAATACCTGCACCAATGGTTACGGTTAATAAGTCACTACCGCCCCAGTAAATGAACATTGCTGCGCCCACACCGAATAAGGTGATGATAGCAAGTGGCATACGGCGACCTTTGAAATAAGTATCAGTTAACCAACCTGCTAATAGCGTAGAAGGAATTGCTGCCCATTCAAAGATAGCAAATGCTGTACCCATTTGAGCTTTAGTGAAACCTTTAGTTTCTAATAAATAAAGTGGTAGCCAGGTTAATACACCAAAACGGATCATGTAAGTGAATACGTCAATGAAAGAAACAAACCATACATTAATATCTTTCATAATGTAATCACGGAAGATTTCCCATGTGGTTAAGTTGACGTTTTCTTCTTTTGTAACAACTAACTCTTCATTCTCATTTTCAAGAATTTTACCAACTGGTGGTAAGCCTTCATTGTAAGTACGACCCGCACCGAAGATGTAGAAAATAATAGCAACAATAGTGGCAATTGCTACAGGTACAACAAAGTGTGCGGCTTGCCAATGCTCTTGACCTAACCAAGCAATACTTGCCCCCGCAATTGGTGCGACTAAACCACCACCTACGTTGTGAGAGATATTGAAGATAGCTGTTGTTACACCACGAGATTTACGCGGGAACCAACTTGCAAGTACGATGTAAGCTGGACCTGCTCCCATCCCTTGGAAGATACCATTAAGCACACAAAGGAATAAGAATGCCCAGAATGATGCGCTAAAGCCCATCATCAAGTTTACCGCGGCCGACATCATTAAGCCGAAAATCATAAAGTGTTTCGGGTTTGATTTATCTGCGATTGCAGACATGAAACCTTTACTTAAACCATAAACAATTAACATGGTACCGGAAATAAAACCGATATCTTTTTTTGTGAAACCAAAATCGCTAATTAATTCCGGAGAAGAAAGGAGGAAGTTATTACGTAAAATGTAGAACGCTGCATAACCGATAAAAATGCCAAATAATGCATGCTATCTTAAGCGATTATAGCGTTCTCTAATTTCTGCATCAGGAATAGGCGTGCCTGGATTAGATTTTAGGAATGAAATCATTTGATGATCCTTTAATTTTTAATACAACAAAACTCATTTCTATACAAAAAATGAGGTAGGTAATATAAGGAGAAAAATCGAGATGTCAAATAAAAAAATAACGCAAACTTTGACCGCACTTTTATTTCGCAAAATAGTCAGTTTTTTGCTATAATTCCACACAATTTTCATTACAAAATAGAGAAAAACTATGTCAGAAACACCGGTTACAGAAAATGCTTATGGTGCATCAAGTATTAAAGTCTTAAAAGGGCTTGATGCAGTTCGGAAACGTCCGGGAATGTATATTGGGGATACCGATGATGGAACAGGCCTACACCATATGGTGTTTGAGGTGGTGGATAACGCGATCGATGAAGCGCTTGCCGGCTATTGTTCCGATATTATCGTCACTATTCATGATGACAATTCTGTTTCCGTACAAGATGACGGCCGCGGTATTCCGGTAGATATTCACCCAGAAGAAGGGGTTTCTGCGGCAGAAGTAATCATGACAGTACTTCACGCAGGTGGTAAATTCGATGATAACTCTTATAAAGTATCAGGTGGTTTACACGGCGTAGGTGTTTCCGTAGTAAACGCACTTTCTGATAAATTGCAGCTAACCATTCGTCGCCAAGGTCATGTGCATGAGCAATTCTATCACTTAGGTGAGCCTCAAGGGCCTTTAACTGTTATCGGTGAAACGCAAGCGACCGGTACAACGGTGCGTTTCTGGCCAAGTCCAGAAATCTTTGCAATTACAACTTTTGATTACAAAATTTTAGCAAAACGCCTACGTGAGCTTTCATTCTTAAACTCTGGCGTATCGATTCGTTTAATTGATAAACGTGATGGCACAGAAGATCACTTCCATTATGAAGGTGGTATTCAAGCGTTCGTTGAATATTTAAATAAAAATAAAAATCCAATTCATCCCAAACCATTCTATTTTTCAGCTGAAAAAGACGGTATTGGTGTGGAAGTAGCATTGCAATGGAATGATGGCGTAAATGAAAATGTTTATTGCTTTACCAATAACATTCCACAACGTGATGGTGGTACTCACTTAGCTGGTTTCCGTGGCGCATTAACGCGTAGCTTAAATAACTATATGGAAAGCGAAGGGTTACTGAAAAAAGAGAAAGTGAGTACATCAGGTGATGATGCACGTGAAGGTTTGGTGGCGATTATTTCGGTGAAAGTGCCAGACCCTAAATTCTCTTCACAAACAAAAGACAAATTAGTGTCTTCTGAAGTGAAAAGTGCGGTTGAATCTGCAATGAATGAGCGTATGCAGGAATATTTATTAGAAAATCCAGCCGATGCGAAAATCATTGTAAATCAAATTATTACTGCTGCACGTGCACGTGAAGCAGCACGTAAAGCCCGCGAAATGACTCGTCGTAAAGGCGCATTGGATATTGCAGGCCTTCCGGGTAAATTAGCAGACTGCCAAGAAAAAGACCCCGCTCTTTCAGAACTTTACCTCGTGGAGGGGGATTCTGCGGGTGGTTCGGCAAAATCAGGTCGTGATCGTAAAACTCAAGCGATTTTGCCATTAAAAGGTAAAATTCTTAACGTTGAAAAAGCACGTTTTGACAAAATGCTTTCTTCTCAAGAAGTGGGTACATTAATTACGGCGCTTGGCTGTGGTATTGGTCGCGATGAATATAATCCGGATAAATTACGTTATCACCACATCATTATCATGACCGATGCGGACGTGGATGGTTCACACATTCGTACTTTATTGTTGACCTTCTTCTATCGTCAAATGCCAGAATTGATTGAGCGTGGTTATGTGTATATCGCTCAGCCACCACTTTATAAAGTGAAAAAAGGTAAACAAGAGCGTTATATCAAAGATAACGACGAAATGGTGCAATATGAATTAATGCTTGCATTAGATGGCGCAGCGTTACATATCAGTGCCAATGCACCGGCAATGAATGATTTAGTGTTCGAGAAATTAGTGAGTGAATATAACAATGTTCAGAAATTAATTACTCGCTTAAGTCGTTACTATCCGGAGCCATTATTACAAGGTTTGGTTTATCAACCACAATTAACCGTTGATTTAATGCGTAATGAAAGTGCGGTCGAAAATTGGGCGAATTCTTTTGTTGCGTATTTAACCGAAAAAGAAACGGAAGCACATTTATATTCAGCAAGAATGCAATTTAACAGCGAACGCCAAGTGTATGAAGCGGTTATTACCGTTCGTAAACACGGTATTGATACCGATTACTTCATCAACTTTGATTTTGTGATGGGCAATGAATTTGCGAAGATTACCGCATTTGGTCAGCAGGTGAATGGCTTACTAGAAGAGGGCGCTTATGTTACTCGTGGTGAAAAAAAGCAACCTGTTCAGTCATTTGAACAAGCCGTTGAATGGTTGATGAAAGAATCACGTCGAGGCTTAGAAATTCAACGTTATAAAGGGTTAGGTGAAATGAACGCTGAACAACTTTGGGAAACCACCATGGATCCAAATGCTCGCCGTATGTTAAAAGTATCGATTAAAGATGCTGTGGCAGCAGACCAACTCTTCACCACATTGATGGGAGATGAAGTTGAGCCTCGTCGTGAATTCATCGAAATGAATGCGTTGAGAGCAAACTTAGACGTTTAGTCTAACACTCAAAAATATCACTAAAAATGACCGCACTTAGGGAAATTAAGTGCGGTATTTTTTTGAGTTAGATCACAAAAATAAAAATAATTCTCAATTTTGTCTATTTTTTTATTACATTCTTTTTTATAATCTCGCCGTTTTTATTATTTAAGGATAACGATATGAAAAAGAATACATTTTTAGCGGTAACTTACGGGATTTTGCCTGTTGCTGCAGTATCCATTTCTCAATCTTCCTTTGCTGAGGAACAATTAGAAACGATTAATGTTTCGACAGAATTGGATGATTCAACAAAAGCCAACCATTCTGAAAAGAAAACGGCAAAGATTATTCAACAAGAACTCATTCAAAATAACAAAGATCTTGTGCGTTATAGTCCTGATGTTGGGGTTGTTGATCAGGGGCGTCATCAAAAAGGTTTTGCTATTCGTGGAGTAGAGGATAACCGAGTGGGTATTAGTATTGATGGAATTGCGTTACCCGATTCAGAAGAAAACTCGCTTTATAAACGTTATGGTAACTTGAATACTTCTCGTCAAAGTATCGACCCTGAATTAGCTCGAACTATTGATATTGCTAAAGGTGCTGATTCTTTCAACCAGGGGAGTGGTAATATTGGTGGGGGGGTTAATTATCGTACTCTTGAACCCTTTGATATTGTAAGAAACGGTCGAAAATTTGGTGCGTTATATCGTACTGGTTATGCATCTCGTAATAATGATTGGACTAATACTTTAGGTGTGGCATATGCAGGCGAAAAAGCAGAAGCATTATTGCTTTATTCGAACCGTCATGGACATGAAATGAAAAGTGCTGGTGGTTATACCGTTCCTGAAGATTCTTACTACACTCGCTATCGTGGATATAGTAAACAAACTCCAGATGACTCAACACATAATAATCATAGTTATTTAGCTAAATTTGCATACCGTTTAAGTGATAGCCATCGCGTTGGACTCTCTTATAGCGGATCACGTAATAAAAATTACATTATTGAAGATTCAGCGACAACATCTTATACAGCTTGGCGTGAGGCAGATGATAGATCTAAACGCGATACTATCAATGTTTTTTATGAATATTTGCCAGATTCAAAAGTGATTGCCTTGGTGAAAACAGATGTGGATTATCAAAAAACACAAACCGCAGCCTATAATTATGAGGGGTATAGAGCTAAGCCTGCGACAGCTTGGAGCCCTGCTAAACCTAGTGAGCCTAGTGATAATAACCTTCGTTTTTTTAACACTAAGTTTAAACGTATTAATTTTCGTATCGATAGTCAACCTATTGGTTTAGGTTTAGGTAGTCATACTTTTTCATTTAGAAGTGCTATTTCGGAACGAAAATTCGATATCTTACATCAAGACTCTGTTTATGTAGATAACAATTACGATGGTGTTAAAGAGTGGGTAAACTCAAAAGATTCAACAATGATGTATCCAGTTAAAACTCGCCATTATAATCTTTCATTGCTTGATAATATTGAGTTTTCTCCAGAATGGAAAGCGCATCTGGGTATTCGTTATGACTGGGCAAAACATTCTCAAGAAAGCTTAGGTAGTTTAGAGTGTAGAAACTGTCAAAAAGCAGATGATGCTAAATTCCATAACATTAGCTGGACAGCTGGAATTGAAAAAATAATCAATGATGATTGGAAATTAGGTTATAGCATTGGTACTGGATACCGTATGCCAAATGCCTCCGAGATGTATTTTGATTATCGAAATAATGCTGCAGGTGCTTGGAAGTCAAACCCTAATCTCAAAGCAGAAAAAAGTTTGACTCAAAACCTTAACTTGTCAGGAAAAGGCCGTTTAGGTGAACTATCTTTAAATTTACATCATTCTAGTTATAAGGACTTCTTGTATGAACAAGAAACATGGGAAAATTATAACTACTACGGAAGTATGTGGCGCTGGCGTCCTGTTCAACAAATGCAAAATATTGATTCTGCCAAAATTTATGGTGTTGAATTTACAGGTAAGCTTAACTTGAATGAAGTTACACCAATACCAAATGGCTGGAAATTATTTGGTTCTTTAGGCTATAGCAAAGGAAGCATGTCTAATAATGCAAGTTTAATGTCACTTCAACCAATTAAAGCTATTATTGGACTAGATTATGAGCAGCCTGATGGCAAATGGGGTATTTTCTCCCGTTTGACTTACCTTGGTGCCAAAAAAGCCAAAGATGCTAAATATGTTAGAGTGTCAGAAGAACGCTGTCTTAAGCAGGAATCTAAACCAAATCCTTATTGGCCATATTGGGGTTCTGGTCCGACAGAAATTACATGTACAGAATATTCTCATGAAACTGAATTAGATACATGGAAACATTTAAATGCGAAAGCTTTTGTATTTGACATGTTTGGTTTTTACAAACCTACAGAGAATATCACTTTACGTGCGGGCGTTTATAATATTTTTAATAGAAAATATCATACATGGGATACTTTGCGTGGGTTAGACCACACTGGTGGTAAAGTAAATTCAGTGGGTTTACGACCTAACTCAACATATGGTGGTTATCCTGGGCTTCAACGTTATTACCAACCAGGTCGTAACTTCTCAGCCTCTATTGAAATTCGTTTTTAATTATTAAATTGTTTATATCAAAGTACGCATAGTCATGTGCGTACTTCTTTTTTGTTTTTAGGAGCAATCATTATGATGATAGATAAACGCCTAATTAACACGGTGGTCGACAGTAAAAAATGGATTGGCATCACGGTGTTATGGAATTGGGTGGCGTTAATTGGTGGGATTATTAGTGCCGTCGTGTTTTCTTATATTTTACAGGCGGCTTATTTTAATGAATTGGGCCCGATAAGTGCGGTCATTTTGGGTATCGTTTTAATTGCTGCTTTGGCGCTGCGTGCCTTTGCGGGTAAAAAATCGGTGCAGGCCTCTTATTTTGCGAGTACGAAAGTCAAACATGAGCTGCGTAGCCTCATCTATCGCAAATTGGCTTCGATGCCGCTTAACCAAGTGAATCAACAATCTACGTCAAATATTATCCAAGTGGCTTCAGAAGGTGTGGAGCAGCTTGAAATCTACTTTGGGCGTTATTTGCCTCAGCTTTTTTATAGTTTGCTTGCGCCACTTACGCTCTTTGCATTCTTGATCTTTTTCAGCTTTAAGACAGCCGTGATTTTGTTGATTTGTGTGCCACTTATCCCGATGTCGATTATTGCAGTGAATAAAATTGCGAAGAAACTCTTAGCAAAATATTGGTCCATTTATGTGGGGTTAGGCAGCAGTTTCTTGGATAACCTACAAGGTTTAATCACACTGAAAATCTATCAAGATGATGCTTATAAAGCGAAAGCAATGGATGAAGAAGCGGAACATTTCCGCAAAATCACCATGAAAGTGCTTACCATGCAGCTTAACTCAGTGTCACTGATGGATTTACTTGCTTACGGTGGTGCAGCAATCGGGATTTTAACGGCTTTGTTGCAATTCCAAGCCGATCAATTAACCGTATTAGGCGTCATTTTATTTATTCTGCTTTCTTCTGAATTCTTTATTCCACTTCGTTTATTGGGTTCTTTCTTCCATGTGGCGATGAATGGTAAAGCCGCATCAGACAAGATTTTCACATTGTTAGATACGCCCGTGGAAACCCAAACTCAAGCGATCGATTTTGTAGCGAAAAATGCTATTCAGGTGGATATTCAAGATCTACATTTTGCTTATAGCGAAGAGAAGCCTGCGATTGTGGGCTTAGATTTAAGCATCTTACCAAATCAGCTTACGGTATTTGTGGGTAAAAGTGGTTGTGGTAAATCCACTTTGGTTTCATTGCTAATGGGCTTTAATAAGGCACAACAAGGTAAGATTTTGTTCAATGGCCAAGAAATTCAAGAGATTGATCGTCATTCGTTTTATGAAAAAGTCTCTTTGGTGAGCCATAGTAGTTATGTGTTTAAAGGTACGCTGCGTGAAAATATGACGATGGCAAAAATTGATGCCACAGATGAGCAAATTTATGCGTGTTTAGAACAAGTAAATTTGGCGCAATTCGTTCGAGATAACGGTGGATTAGATATGCCGTTATTAAGCCGTGGTGCGAATTTATCTGGCGGTCAAATCCAACGTTTAGCCTTAGCGCGTGCTTTATTACACAATGCGGCGCTTTATATTTTTGATGAAGCAACCAGTAACATTGATGTAGAGAGCGAAGAAATTATTTTGCAGTTCATTCAGCAATTTAAACAACAAAAAACGATTGTGATGATTTCTCACCGCTTGGCCAATGCCGTGAATGCAGACTGCATAAATGTGCTTGAACAAGGTAAATTGATTGAGCAAGGCACGCATGAAGAACTCATGGCAAAACAAGGTGCATATGCTGGAATGTTCCAACAACAAAAAGATTTAGAACAAATTAGAGAGGTGGCAAATGCGTAAAAATGGTTTTGTTGTAATGGGGCATTTGTTGAAATTAGTGACCCCACTGGCGCATATCATGGCGTTTACTATCACCATGGGAACGCTCGGTTTCCTGGCTGCCATCTTTATTATGGTGCTTGGGGCGATGGGGTTAGTGAATTTATTAAACTTTGACACCCATTTAAGTTTTTCTGGAATTTTGACCGCACTTATCGTGTTAGCGGTGGCTCGTGGCGCATTGCGTTATTTAGAGCAAATGTCAGGGCACTATATTGCTTTTAAATTATTGGCATTATTGCGCGATAAAGTATTTTCTTCCTTACGCCGTTTGGCTTTTGTGAAATTGCAAGACAAACAAGCGGGGCAATTAGTGTCCTTGGTAACTAATGATATCGAATTGCTCGAAGTGTTCTATGCGCACACCATTGCACCAATTATGATCGCATTTTTTACTTCTGCGATTTTATTGTTGGTCTTCGCTCATCTTTCAGGTTGGTTTGTGGTTGTAGCATTAGCCGCTTATTTAACGGTAGGTGTGATTCTACCAATTATCACCACCAAATTGGCGCGTGAAGATGGCAGACGCTATCGTGAATTAGTAGGCGAAATGAATGACTTCTTCCTCGACAGTGTACGAGGTATGAAAGAAATTCAGCTTTTCGGTTATGCAAAAAAGCGTTTAGATGAAATTCAACAACGCAGCCAAAAAATCGATACAGCTTTTGAGCGCATTAAAGCTCAAGAAGCCAAAGTGCGCGTTTACACTGAAGTGGCAGTATCGGCGTTTAACATCATTATGTTATTCACGGGCTTAATTTTGTTTAGTCTAGATAAGATTGATTTCTCAGCCTTTTTAATTGGCGTGATTTTATTGATGTCGAGCTATGGCCCGGTTATTGCATTAAGTAACCTTTCAAGCAACTTGTTACAAACCTTGGCTTCAGGTGAGCGTGTATTAAGCTTGCTAGCAGAAGAACCCGAATTAAAAGACGTAGAAAATGCGGTCGATTTAAAAGATGTTTCTCGCATTGATGTTGAGAACGTAAGTTTTGCTTATGGTGAAGAACAAATTTTATCGGATGTTAGTTTATCTGTGAAAAAAGGTGAAATCTTAGGGATTCACGGCAGAAGCGGTAGCGGTAAAAGTACCTTGTTAAAACTGCTGATGCGTTTTTATGATCCTAAATCGGGTAGCATTAAAATTAACGGTGAAACCTTACCGAATATCAATACCTGTAGCTTACGTGACAATATGGCATACATTACCCAGCAAACCTATATTTTCAACGAAACCATTGAGGAAAATATCCGTCTTGCGCGCCGTGATGCAACGTTAGAAGAAATTATGGAAGCCGCGAAGAAAGCATCAATTCATGATTTCATTTTGAGTTTGCCAGAAGGGTATCAAACGAAAATGACCGAATTAGGCGGTAACTTGTCTGATGGTGAAAAACAACGTATCGGTATTGCTCGTGCATTCTTGCACAATGCGCCGATTATTTTACTCGATGAACCGACTAGCAATTTGGACAGTTTAAACGAAGCGATGATTTTGAAATCATTGCTGAACGTAAAAGCAGAAAAATTGATTATTCTCGTGAGTCATCGTCAATCCACCATGGCGATTTGCGATCAGGTGATTGGCATTGAGAATGGAAGAATGTCGTAAGGCAGTGAGAAAAAGAGCGGTCAAATTGACCGCTCTTTTTTATTTTCTTAATTTAACTAATTCAACTTCGTGATTTTCACCTTTTCTAAGAATGAGATTGGCGCGCTCACGAGTCGGCAGAATGTTTTGTTTTAAATTCAATCCATTAATGTTATCCCAAATGTTGCTGGCCGTTTCAATGGCTTCTTGCTCAGAGAGATTCGCATAATGTTTAAAATAGGAATCCGGATTAGTGAAAGCACTTTGACGGAATTTTAAGAATCGCTTTATGTACCATTCTTTAAGTAAGTTCTCGTCAGCATCAACATAAATGGAGAAGTCCACAAAATCAGATACGAAGGTTTGATTCGCTTTATTTGAACCCGTTTGGAGAACATTTAACCCTTCTAAAATTAAAATATCTGGTTGATCGACAATATCGAACTTATCAGGAACAATATCGTAAGTTAGATGAGAATAAATAGGCGACTTTACCGATGGCTTGCCTGATTTGATATCAGCTAAAAAACGAATTAATTTGGCCGTATCATAAGAAATAGGGAAGCCTTTTTTCTGTAGCAAATCATCTTTTTTCAGTTTCTCTAATGGATAAAGAAAACCATCAGTAGTAATCAGATCAACTTTTCGTTCGGTAGGCCAGTGGGTTAGCAAAGATTGCAAAATACGTGCCGATGTACTTTTCCCAACAGCAACACTACCCGCGATACTAATGATGTAAGGGACTTTAGGGCTTTGTCCGCCAAGAAAACGATTCAAAACGGTTTGGCGGCGAAGGTTTTCGTCAATGTAATAGTTAATAAGACGTGCGAGTGGCAGGTAAATGGTGCTCACTTCATCAAGAGAAAGCTCTTCATTAAAACCTAAAAGCGGTTTGAGATCTTGCTCCGTTAATTTTAGCGGAACAGATTTTCTTAATTCGGCCCATTGCTGACGGCTAAAGTTCAGAAAGGGGGTGAGTTGTTCGGTAATTTCCACGGTGCTTTATATCTAGAGTGAAAAAATTGGACAAAATATACCCTATAAATGAGTTGTGATCATCGTTTTTTATTAAAATTGGTGAGTTTTAAAACAAGAATGTGGCTTTTTGCTTGTAAATTAGGCGAATAGTTAAAAAAAACGTATTTTTCATAAAAAAAACTTGTCAGGCATAAAATTTTCCATATAATACGCCTCACTTGCTTACAACACGCCGACTTAGCTCAGTAGGTAGAGCAACTGACTTGTAATCAGTAGGTCACCAGTT